>Ga0268276_1000876_pt1 | contig 32662 bp, 31 predicted proteins | sample saktaG_4_FD_190145 | JGI IMG/M metagenome (GOLD analysis project Ga0268276, IMG submission 190145) | Saline water microbial communities from Sakinaw Lake, British Columbia, Canada - sak_2010_1_5_45m | ecosystem: Environmental > Aquatic > Non-marine Saline and Alkaline > Saline ...
TCTCCAGACGCTGCGGCACCGACAACCGGGCGGTCAGTTGTCCGATGGATTCTGTTAGAAAGGCAGTACTCATTTCGATGGAGACTAAAGTACCACCAAAAGCCCGCGCCCGTCAATCTCCAGTAACGGCCCGGGGAACGGCCGTCGCGACCGCTTCCACCGTTTCGGCCGCCGTGACCGGCAAGGTCAACACGGCGCCCACCAGCCGGAAGGGCGCCAGAATCCCCGTGCCGATATGGCGCGCTCCCGACATGAAGCCCACCCCGGGCAGGGGCGCGCCGATGCACTCGATCACGCCCAGCGGCAGATACAGCACACGAGCCGCCTCCACCGGCAGGCTGGCCAGGGCACGCACCAAGCCGTCGGTTTTGGAGACCGCCGGACGGGCCGTCTGCAGGGCGTACACGCCAGCCGAAACCGTCGCCGGATCGGCTGCGATCGCCCCGGCCGACACCGCCAGAACCGCAGCCAGCAGGAGGCTCCGGATGCCCGCGCCCGCGTTCCGGTCACCCGTTGCGGATGCGCAACCACACCCGGAACGCGCGAGGCTCGAGATCATGAAACCCGCGCGGTTCCCGTCCCCGTTGTGCGTGTCGTGTGTGGGTCGGAAGTTCACAAACAGTCAATCCAGTGTCAGCAGAGCCAGAGTGGTGGCGTAAAGCTCGCCGCCGACCGGGGTCCAGCGGTCGGCGGTGTCCCAGCCGCCGTCGGCGGTTTGGAGCGAGGCGATCCGGCTGCGGACGACGCCGGCGTGTGCGTGATCGCCGGCGGCGGCCAGGGCGCGCACGACGAAATAGTCCCGGTAGAAATCAGCCGGTCCGCCATCCGCCGAGGCGGCCTGGAGGGACTCGGCGGCACGGGCTGCCAGGACGCGGTGTTCGGCAGGCGAAAGATCGGCTTCGAGCAGAATGGCGTAGCCCATGGCGTCGAGCGTGGCCGTGGGGCTACCGGGTGTGTTGTCATAGGCGAAGCGCCCGCCGTCGGTTTGCTGCGATCGGATCCAGCGGACCGCTTTCCGAAGATACCCGCCCGGATCGCCCCATCCGATGGCGCGGGCGCGGATGAGCGCGTCGGTCTGCCAAACGGTCAGCGCGGTGTTGGGGGCGCCGTCGGTGTCGTACCCCCAGGCGCCAGCGGCATTCTGGGTCGCGCGGATACGGGCGACGGCGGACCGGAGGGGGACCTCCGGAACGGCCTCCGGACGGATCTGACGGATGGCGAGGAGCGCGGCGGTGGTCATGCCGTGGTTGTAGGCGCGGCAACGGCCCGGCGGGCCGAACGCACCATCCGGACGCTGATCGGCGAGGAGGGCGGCGATCGCCCGGTCGACGGTGGGCCGCTGCCCGGGGTCGCGACGTTCCAACGCGAGGGCGGCGAGGGCCGAGAGTGCGGGGGTAAAGGGCTGGGACGGGGCGCCGCCGCCGTCCGTCCGCCAGAAGCCATCGACGTGCTGCATCCGGGTGAGCCAGCGGCCGACATCGACGGATGCGGCGCGACCCGACTGATCAGCGGCGAACCAGAGCGCGCCGGCAAAGAGGGCGGCCGCGGCCGCGGCCGCCAACGGGCGCAGGAGGGTGAAGCGCCGGCGGCGAGCGGACGGTAGGGCTTCGAGGATGCGCGCGGCCAAATCGGGCGAAGGCTCTGCCTCCGGAACGGCACGGAGCCGCACCGCCAGGGCGCGCGCGGCCCCGGCTTCGTGTCTGCACGCCGGACAGCCGGCAAGATGCGCCAGCAGGGCGGCGTCGGGCCGGTTGGCCTCGCTCATCGCACAGGTCACCGCCGCAGCCGCGTAGGGGCAGACGTCCGCAGGCGTCTCATGAGTTTTCATTTGCATCCGTCCGCTCTCTCTTGAGGCGCCGGCTACACAAGCGCTCGCGCCCTTCCTCCTCACCCTCACACGTGCTCCACCTCGATCCGCTCTCGCAAGAGCCGGATGGCGTTGAACATCCGCGATTTGACCGTTCCCGCCGGTATGCCGAGAATACGGGCGACCTCGGCATAGGGCAGATCCTGATACACGCCGAGCTCAATCACCTGCCGCATCCCCTCCGGAAGCGCCGCCACGGCATCGGCGACGTCGTACCCGCCGCGTTCCGGCGAGGGTCCGCACAGGACGCTCGGAGGCTCCGGCTCGCGCGCCAACGCATCGGCCAGCCGCTCGGTCCGTTTCCGCTTCCGGAGCTCGTCGATCCACACTTGCCTGGCCATCAGGAACAGGAACGTGGTGAACTTCGCCCGCGGCATGTAACGATCCCGGTAGCGATAAAGCCTCAGGAAGGTCTGCTGCACCAGATCCTCGGCATCGTATTGAACGCCCGAACGGATAAAAAAGTTCAGCAGCATTTTCTGATGCCGCCGCACGAGCACGGCAAACGCCTGCCGATCATCCACACGCGCCAAGGCCATGAGGGCGGCGTCGCTCTCGGGTTCGGCAGTGTTCGGGTCGGGTGTGTCCATGGTTTCGGCGGTGTGGATCTTCACAGAAGCGTCGGTACGGAGGGGTATTCTGCCACTCCGGCAGGCGAAAGGCAAGCGGGCTCCAACCCAGCAATTCTAAATATGAGCGTGATGGGGTCTTCGGGGTCGGGGTCGGTATCGGTATCGGGGTCGAAAACCCTTTGTTTTGTCGATACCGATACCGACCCCGACCCCGACCCCGACGCCGATGGTTACATCTCCATATTGAGAATTGCTAATGGGGGCTTGACGGCAAAGGCGCGGTTTTGTACATTATGGGCATGAAAGGAAAAACGACGCCATGACGACCCTGAGCATAGCCGAGGTCCGGAACAATCTTGCGGAGGCGATCAACCGCGTTTCCTACGGGGGCGAGCGCGTTGTCTTCGCGCGCCGGGGAAAACCGGTTGCCGCGCTGGTATCCGCCGAAGACCTGGCCCTGCTGCAACGGATGGAAGACGCCGAAGACATCCGCGCCGCGCGGAAGGCACTGCGGGAATACGGGCGGAACCCGGCCGCGTTCAAGACCCTTGACGAATACACGCGCGCGAGGAAGGCGGGGACATGACTTACACCGTCCGGCTTGACCCGCGCACCCGCAAGGCGCTTGACCGGCTGCCGGGCGACATTCACGGCCGCGTCATTCGCAGGCTGCGCGCCCTTGAAGACGAGCCGCGACCGCCCGGCGTCGAAAAGCTGTCCGGTATGGAAGACCTTTACCGCGTCCGCGTGGGCGACTGGCGCATTGTCTATGCGATCCGCGACCGCGAGCTTGTTGTGATCGTGATTCGCGTGGGGCACCGCCGGGAGGTGTACCGCTGACAACGCGTTGCCCGTGAGAAGGGCAAACATATCTGAATTCGAATTTGAATACTGCGCTTGCAGAGCCGACGAAGACTGTCCTGCAGGCGCCTCATGATTTAAATGCGAGCTGAACCGGTGCGATGCGGCGGCCGTTTAATTGCAGCGGTGGCTGAGGTCCCATTTACAAACAGGAGCGTTATGAAGAAAATCACGGGAATGTCGGTCGGGTTGGTCGGCGTGGTCATTGTGTTGCTCGTATTGCGTCTGATGAACCGGTCTGGCGCGTTGACCGGAGCGAGGGCTCCGGCGGTTATGGCGCCGGCGGCCGCTCCCGCAGCCGCAGTCGAGACGTGGCGGGAGGAAGCCCGTGCGGCGCACGCGCGGGGGACGGCCTGGCTGGCCGCACAACAGGGCGAGACGGGGGCGTGGTCGGATCCGCGTTTTCCGGCGTTGAGCGGGCTGGCGCTGTGGGCGCTGGCCGGGTCGGACGATGCGGCTTCCCGCGCGAGCGCCGACCGGGCGGTCGCGTTTCTGCTCTCCTGCGTGCAGACCAACGGCGGCATCTATGCCGAGGTGCCCGGGCGCAAGGGCGGCGGGCTCAGCAATTACAACACCGCGATCTGCCTGACGGCCCTCCACGCGACCGGCCGCCGGGATCTGACGCGGGTGATTCAGGATGCCCGGACGTTTCTGGCCGCTTCGCAGTACGAGGGGGCCGACGAGTTTCACTTCGGCGGCTTCGGTTACGACCACCAGAACCAGCGGGAATACACCGATCTACTGAACACGCATTTCGCTGCCGAGGCGATGCGTCGCACGCAGGATGTCGAGGATCGGCGCCCGCAGGGAGAAGCGCGCGCCGATGTCAACTGGGAGCACGTGCTGCGCTACGTCAGCGGGCTGCAGGCCAAGGCCGACGACGGTGCTGACAACGAGGGGGGGTTCGTCTACAACCCGCTCGACCCCAAGGCCGGCGCCGAGACCAACGACGCGGGCCGGGTGATCCTCCGGGCCTATGGCAGCATCACCTACGCCGGACTGATGGCGCTGCTCTACGCCGATGTGCCGCGCGATGACCCCCGCGTGGTCTCGGCGGTGGATTACGCGGCCCGGCACTGGACGCTCGACGAGAACCCCGGCATGGGAGACCAGGGGCTGTATTTCTACTACAACGTCATCGCGCGGGCGCTCGATGTCGGCGCGATGGATGTGATCGTCCGCAAAGACGGCGCCGGTGAACCGATCCACTGGCGCGCGGCGTTGGCACAAAAGCTGGTCTCTCTGCAAAAACCAGACGGGTCCTGGGCCAACGCGAACAATCGGTTCTGGGAGAATGACCCCGTGCTCGCCACCTCATACGCGTTGCTGGCGCTCGAAATAGCAACCGACGGCAAGGAATAAGCCTAATAGGAGCGAAGGGTAAAGCTGAACTGCCGGATTTAGGATAAGCCCCGCCTCGCCCCGTTACACGCCCCGCGCGTGACCCGTTGCGGGAGCAACGCGGCCAGTCGCGCTTCGGAGGCGCTGCGGACCTCGTCAAAGAGGCTGTGTCCATGCGTGTCGATCCCCACAACCGCTTCAAACGCATCGACCGTCCACTCCCACATCGCCTCGGTGGCGCCGAATTCGTCCAGAAAGAACACCCGCCGCACGGCGCGCACCCGTGCGGCCAGTGAGGCCGCCGCGCCGCCGACCGCCTGCAGGTACACGCACCCGTGTATCCGGCACGCCTCGCGGGTGTGCCGCCCCATCCCCCCCTTGCCGATGATGACTCGCAAGCCGCTGCGCGCGATGATCCCGGCCATGTAGGGTTCCTCCCGCGACGAGGTCGTGGGGCCCGCGGCGATCACCCGCCAGCCGCCGTCATCCGTCGGTACCACGACCGGTCCGCAATGGTAAAGAGCGCCGTCGCGTAGCGAAACCGGGGATTCACCGCCGCCGTGCAGAAAGGCGTGCAGACGGTCGCGGCCGGTATGGATCGTCCCCGACAGCCGCACCGAATCACCCGCCTGTAAGGCTCGAATCTGGCCCTCGTCAAACGGGCTTGTGATCGTTTTGATGGCATCCATGCGGTTATTATGGCAAGGTTTTCCGGGCGACGCAACCCGAATAGGCGCGACGGCCAGGGAACTCGCAAACGGCGGTCTTACGGGTAAGCAGACCGGACCGCCGCTTCCATGCGCGTCACTTCCTCGTCCGACAGAAAGTCGAAAGGACTGGCGCGTTTTTGCGAGGAAAGCCGCCCCTTGTTCTGCAGGCAAGACTGGATGAAAAGGTCGATTTTGCGATCCGGCATATCGACCACCTCCTGGATGGTCTTCTTGATCTGGTCATAGTTGGCCAGGAAGGTCAGTTCCTCCACGAGTTCGATGTCGATCGTCTGCTGGATGAACCGGAACAGCGTCTCCGTCTGCACGGTCAGGTCGGTGTACCGGTACCAGGTTGCCGTGTCGTTCCGCACGGTCATCCGGCCTTGCTCGTCGAGCGAGTACTCCACGAGCGCCATCAGCGGCCGGGAGAACGACTCCAGCGACGCATCGTAATCGGCGAGGTTTTTCAGCATGGCGGCGGACACCGGGAAGACGAGGCCGGCGGGGGTAAAACCGCGCCGGGCCAGGATGTTGTGGATCAGGAAGCGGTGAATCCGTCCGTTCCCATCCTCGAATGGATGCAGGAAGACAAATCCATACGCCACGGCAGCGGCATGAATCACAGCGGACACGTTTCCCGAGTCCATGCGCTTGTTGGCCGCGACCAGCCCCTCCATCAGATCGTTCAGATCTTCGGGCTTCGGACCGGCAAAATGCACCTTCTCCTTCTGCCAGCCAACCGTCTCGCCGACGTAGTTCTGATACGTCCGGTAATCGGCATCCCGGAAGCGTGGATCGACGATGCGATGCTGCAGGTCGAGCAGGCGCGCCTTCTCGCAGAAGTCTTCTTTTTCAGCCAGTCGGAGCAGGGCAATGAAGCGTTCGGTCCGTGTTGAACCGGGTTTGACATGCTCGATCTCAAAAGACGATTTTGTCTCCTTCGTGTAGAGGTAGCTCATGGCTCGCTTCAACAGGTGCGGCGAGTAGCTCGCGACGATCTTCCGACAATGCTCGGAAAGATCGGTCTTCTCGAACGCGCGCAAGGCGTCGGTACGCCGGACCGTCGGACAGAATCGAACGTCACCCAACAGGTTGTTGTTGATCCGTTGGCGGCGAACCGGGGAGGGATCGGCGATCGTGTAGAACGCGTCGGGATCGAGCAGATCGATGTACCCACCCGTTTTCAAATCCTCAACAGGAAGGGCCAAACCGGTCAGCACCTCATAGAGAAACCACACGCGACGCGCATATTTTCCCCTTGGTTTGGACGCGACATACGCTTCGATTTCGTTCGGTGGCGCCTCCCGGAACAAACTGGCGAGAAGAGCCAGATTGGTACCATCGTATTTGAGCGCGAACGCGAGATGGTCTCCGAGCGCGTCACCCGGCCAGTATCGGGCCGGGTAGACTTCCTCGATGATACCCGCCGTCGCATGGACTCTGTGAGAATTCCCGGAGGCGACAAAAGACTGATGCCAGTTCGGAATCACGTCCAAACGGAACCGATCAATCAGTGCGCTGTATCCGGCCGGTCGAGTTCCCATCGTGTGTAGAGCGTATTGAATCATAGCTTCTCCATGGAAAACAGGCTTTTTGAGAGAATTACGCGCCAGTTATGCAAGAAAACAGAAAAACGTGCCAGAAATGCCCAGGTCACCGATTAATCGAGATAAACGCATCAACGCCAAGAAATATACGCCAATTTTACCGTAAAGCAAGAAAAACAGTGAGACGCTTGCAAAAGGCGCGGGGTGGCGCCGCGCCGTGGCGGGGGTGCCGAGCGGCACGTCGCGCGTCACGCGTCGGCGAGGACGACCTCGATCTCGGCCAGTTCGTCTTCGCTGAATGTCGTGTTGCGCAGGGCGCCGATGTTTTCGCGCAGTTGGCCCGCGCTGCTGGCGCCGACCAGGACGGAGGTGATCCGTTTGTCGCGCAGGACCCACGCCAGGGCCATTTGCGTGAGTGTCTGGCCCCGGTCGGTGGCGATCGGCGCGAGGCGGCGCGCGGTGGCGATCGCGGTTTGCGGCAGGCGGTTGGCGGCGAGGAATGGACTCCCTTTGCCGGCGCGTGAATCGGCGGGGACACCGGTGGCGTATTTGTTGGTCAGTACCCCCTGGGCCAATGGCGAAAAGGCGATGACGCCGAATCCCTCTTCCTCGGCGGTGGCCAGCAGGTCGTCTTCAACCCCGCGGTCGAGCATGCTGTAACGCGGTTGGTGGATCACGAAGGGCGTTCCCATCTGTCGCAGGATCGCGCTGGCGCGGCGCGCGAGTTCGGCGGGATAGTTGGAAATGCCGACGTAGAGCGCCTTGCCGTGTCGGACCGCCGCGTCGAGCGCGCCCATGGACTCTTCGAGCGGCGTGTCGGGATCGGGTCGGTGGTGGTAAAAGATGTCCACGTAGTCCAGACCCATCCGCTGGAGGCTCTGGTCCAGGCTCGCCAGCAGGTATTTGCGCGATCCCCATTCGCCATAGGGGCCGGGCCACATGAGGTAGCCGGCTTTGGTCGCGATCACGAGTTCGTCGCGCCAGGGAGCGAAGGTGTCTTTGAGCAACGCGCCGAACATGGTCTCGGCCGAGCCCGGTGGCGGTCCGTAGTTGTTGGCGAGGTCGAAGTGGGTCACGCCGAGATCGAACGCCGTTGTCAGGATCTCGCGGCAGGACGCGGCAGACGCCGCGTGGCCGAAATTGTGCCACAGGCCGAGCGAGACGGCGGGCAGCCGCAGGCCGCTCAGCCCGCACCGGTTATACAGCATGCCGCCGTCGTAGCGTTTCGGATCGGGATTGTAGCGCATGGCTCACTCCATTCGTTTCGAGCAGTTTCCAATAGCCTTACAGGCGTTCAGCGTATAGCCATTTTTCAGGTTCACTGTTTCGGGTGCGGGTCGGCGTCAATACGTCTCGAGGCTGTGGCCGATGATACGGGTGCGGAAGCGCGTGGGGACGACGATCGCTTGCGTCAGGTAACGGCCATCGACCAGGCGCACGATATACGGCACGACCTCGTATTCGGTCGGGTAGCGATATTCGACGCCGAACGAGAAGGTGGCGGGGCGCGCCGGGGTATGTGCGGTCATGCGCGCCGCGGCTTCGTGTTCGGCGGCCACACGCCCGGCTTGCTGCAGCCGCTGTGCTTCGGCTTGCTGGCGGAACCGGGCTTCGACCTCCGCCTGCTGGGCGCGCCAGCGCGCCATCACGTCTTCGCGTTCGGCATCGCTTGCCAGGGCCACCTCGAACGAACGTCCCAGGGACTGCACCTGCGCGGACGCCTCACCGACCGTTTTCACGGTCACGGTCCCAGCGTCGAGCGTGACGGTATCGCCGCCCCGCCCATAGGCCCATGCGCCGGTTTTGAGCGAGACCAGGCACGCCATGTGTCCGGCCTGCTCCAACGGCGCGCCGCGGATGAGGGTGCGTTCCTGGCCGGTGGCGTGCCGCAGGGTTGCGGTGCTGGTGTCGACAGCCAGGCGGGCCCCGACCGACGCCTTGAAAACCAGTTCGCTCTGCTGGTGATAGGAAACGAGATCCCAGTCTCCGACCCGGTCGCCGACATGGACGAAGCGGGTGGTTCCGGAAAGGTCCTTGAACGCCAGTAACGGCTTGCCGTCGGCGCCGATGCTGACGGAGGTGAACAGGTAATCAAAGACATCCGGGCGGACGGCATAGAGCCGCAAATCGGCGACGTCGGCGGCGGCGGCAGCCGCGACGGTGCATACCAGCGCGCAGACCGTCAGCCTGACGATCTGCCGGACGCGCCTGCCGTGTTGCTTTGCGTTGCCCGCGTGTGCGCTCATGATGGGGCCCCCATGTGCGGTAGCGTAGCACACGCCGGCGGTGCCAGACGAGAAAAAAAACGGGGCCCGGCAAACTGCCGGGTCCCGTTTCAGCGACCCCACGCCTGCCGTTGCGGGTAGGCGTGTGTGGCGCGATTTTACATGTCCATGCCGCCCATGCCGCCCATGCCGCCGCCCATCCCGCCGTGGCCGCCACCCATCGGGGCTTCCTTCTTCTCGGGGATGTCGGTGATCATGCACTCGGTGGTCAGCAGCAGTCCGGCGATCGACGCCGCGTTCTGCAGCGCTGTGCGGGTGACCTTGGCCGGATCGAGCACGCCCGCCTTGATCAGGTCCACAAACTCGCCGGTCGCCACGTTGTAGCCGTTGGCGCCCTTGTCGTTCTTGACCTTCTCGACGATCAGCGCAGCCTCGAGGCCGGCGTTGGCGACCAACTGGCGCAGGGGCGCTTCGAGCGCGCTGCGGATGATGGCCACGCCGATCTTCTCGTCACCGCAGGCTTCGACATCATCGAGTGCCTTCTGGCAACGGAGCAGTGCCACGCCGCCACCGGCCACGACGCCCTCTTCGACCGCCGCGCGGGTCGCATGCAGCGCGTCTTCGACGCGGGCCTTCTTCTCCTTCATTTCCGCCTCGGTCGCGGCGCCGACTTTGATCACCGCCACGCCGCCGGCCAGCTTCGCCAGGCGTTCCTGGAGCTTTTCGCGGTCGTAGTCGCTGGTGGTGTCCTCGATCTGGCGCTTGATCTGCGCCACGCGGCCCTGGATGTCGCTGGTCTTGCCGGCGCCTTCGATGATCGTGGTGTTCTCTTTCTCGATCGTCACGCGCTTGGCCTGGCCCAGATCCTCGATCTTCACGTTCTCGAGCTTGATGCCGAGGTCATCGCTCAACATCTTGCCGCCGGTGAGGACCGCGATGTCTTCGAGCATCGCCTTGCGGCGGTCGCCGAAGCCCGGCGCCTTGACGGCGCAGACCTGCAGGGTGCCGCGCAGTTTGTTGACGACCAGGGTCGCCAGCGCTTCGCCTTCGACGTCTTCGGCGATGATCAGCAGGGGCTTGCCGGCCTTGGCCACGTTCTGCAGCACGGGCAGCAGGTCGTTCAGGCTGGAGACCTTCTTCTCGTAGATCAGGATGTAGGGGCTCTCGAGCACGCACTCCATCGCCTCGGCGTTGGTGGCGAAGTAGGGTGAGAGGTATCCCTTGTCAAACTGCATCCCTTCGACGACATCGAGGGTCGTGTCGATCGTCTTGGCTTCTTCAACGGTGATGGTCCCGTCTTTGCCGACCTTGTCCATCGCCTCGGCGATGATGCGGCCGATCTCGACTTCGCCATTCGCCGAAATGGTGGCGACCTTGGCGATCTCCTCGGCGTCCTTCACCTTCTTCGACTGCTTATGGATGGCAGCGACGACGACGGAGGTGGCCTTGTCAATGCCGCGCTTGAGCGACATCGGGTTGGCGCCAGCGGTGACGTTTTTCAGACCTTCGCGGTAGATGGCCTCGGCCAGCAGCGTGGCGGTCGTGGTGCCGTCGCCGGCCACATCGCTCGTCTTGCTCGCGACTTCGCGCACCATCTGGGCACCCATGTTTTCAAACGGATCGGCGAGTTCGATCTCCTTGGCGACGCTGACGCCGTCCTTGGTGATCGTCGGCGAGCCGAATTTCTTGTCCAGAATCACATTGCGCCCGCAGGGGCCGAGGGTGGTGACCACCGCGCGGCTAAGCTTCTGGATGCCGGCCAGAACCGACTGACGGGCTTCGCTATCATATCTCAGTTGTTTTGCAGCCATGGTGAGATGCTCCTTTCAAAACGGATGAATGAGGGTTGCGTTACGAGATGACGCCCAACAGGTCGTCTTCACGCACCAGTTGGTACTCTTTGTTGTCGATCTTGACTTCGGTGCCGCCGTACTTCGGCATCAGCACGCGGTCGCCGACCTTGACGTCGAACGCAACCGGCTTGCCATCGTCATCAACCTTCTTGCCGACGGCGATGACCAAGCCCTCCTGGGGCTTCTCTTTGGCGTTATCGGGAATGATGATCCCGCCTTTGTTCTGCTCTTTCGGGTCAACGGGTTCAACCAGAACGCGCGCGCCGAGTGGACGGATTTTAGCCATGGTAATACTACCTCCTGTTTGTTGTGTGTGATTAAGGTCTGTTATCCCCGGGGATCCGAATCCCGGAAAAGTGTTTATTTCTTCTTGTCGTCGTCGACCATCGTGAAGTCGGCGTCGATGACTCCGTCCGGACCGGTTTCCGGCTGGGTGTCGTTGGCGTCTTTCGAGCCGTCCGGGTTCGCGTCTGGGGCAGGTCCGCCGGGTTGCGGGCCGGGCTTCGCGTAAAGTTCCTGGGCGACGGCCTGCATCGCGGTGTTGAGCGCCTCCTGCTTGGCCTTGATCGTCTCGATCGAGCCCGATTTCAGGGCATCCTTAAGCGACTGGACCGCCTGTTCGACAGGCGCCTTCTTCTCGGCTGCGAGCTTGTCGCCATTTTCCTTCAACACCTTCTCGGTCTGATAGACGAGGTTCTCGGCGAGGTTGCGCGTCTCCACGTCTTCGCGCTTCTTGGCGTCTTCGGACGCATGCACTTCGGCATCGCGCCGCATCCGTTCGATCTCCTCTTTGGAGAGGCCGCTCGAGGCGGTGATGGTGATCTTCTGTTCTTTGCCGGTCCCCAAATCCTTGGCGCTGACGTGGAGGATGCCGTTGGCGTCGAGGTCGAAGGTCACTTCGATCTGGGGGACGCCGCGCGACGCGGGCGGGATGCCGTCGAGCCCGAAACGGCCGATGGTCTTGTTGTCGGCGGACATCTTGCGCTCGCCCTGCAGGACATGGATGTCGACCTGCGGCTGGTTGTCGGCGGCCGTGCTGAAAATCTCGCTTTTCTTGGTAGGGATGGTCGTGTTGCGTTCGATGAGCGGTGTCATGATGCCGCCGAGCGTCTCGATCCCGAGCGTGAGCGGGGTCACGTCGAGCAACAGCACATCCTTGACCTCGCCCTTGAGGATGCCGCCCTGGATGGCGGCGCCGACGGCCACGACTTCGTCGGGGTTGACCCCTTTGTGGGGCTCCTTGCCGAAGAGTTCTTTGGCCTTGTCCTGCAGACGCGGCATCCGGGTCTGCCCGCCGACCAGCACGACCTCGTCCACGGTCTTCAGTCCGGAATCGCGCATGCAGTTGAGGCACGGAGTGGTTGTCCGCTCGATGAGAGAGTCGGTCAATTGTTCGAGTTTGGCGCGGGAGAGCGAGACCGTGAGATGCTTCGGCCCGTTCGCGTCCGCTGTGATGAACGGAAGATTGATCTCGGAGGTCTGCGCGCTCGACAGCTCGCACTTGGCCTTCTCCGCCGCCTCCTTGAGGCGTTGCAGGGCCATGGTGTCTTTGGAAAGGTCGATGCCGTTTTCCTTCTTGAATTCCTCGATCAGCCACGTCATGACGGCCATGTCCATGTCGTCGCCCCCCAGGTGGGTGTCGCCGTTGGTGGCCTTGACTTCGAAGACGCCGTCACCGATATCGAGCACGGAGATGTCGAACGTGCCGCCGCCGAAATCGTACACCGCGATCTTCTCGTCCTTCTTTTTGTCGAGGCCGTAGGCGAGGGACGCCGCGGTGGGCTCGTTGATGATGCGCAGAACCTCAAGTCCGGCGATCCGGCCGGCGTCTTTCGTCGCCTGCCGCTGGCTGTCGTTGAAATAGGCTGGCACCGTGATCACCGCTTGCGTGATCGTCTCGCCCAGGTACGCTTCGGCGTCGGCCTTCAGCTTCTGCAGTACCATCGCCGAGATCTCGGGCGGGGAATATACCTTGTCGCCGATCTTGACATGGGCATCGCCGTTTGGCGCGCGAACGAGTTCGTAAGGCATCATCGCGGCCTCGTGGGTCACCTCGTCGTACTTGCGCCCCATGAACCGTTTGATCGAATAAATCGTGTGGCGGGGATTGGTGACGGACTGACGCTTCGCGCCCTGTCCCACCAGCCGCTCGCCGGTTTTGGTGAACGCCACGATGGACGGCGTCGTCCGGGCTCCCTCGGCATTCGGCAATACGACGGGCTCGCCACCTTCCATGATAGCCATACACGAATTCGTCGTCCCCAAGTCGATCCCCAAGACCTTTGCCATAAAATACGCTCCGTTCTGTCTCGTCGGCTGTTGTTGTGACACCGCACGGACGCCGTTATACTAAGCAACGATTGTGCCAATGGGGGGTATGTGCGGGAGTTAATTAGTCGTAAATTGCTGAGGAGCATATAGTTAAAAGATTATCATGAGTGGAATGACAGTCTGGGCAGGATGGAAAAATCGGCTCATTCTGTCACAGTGTGACAGGCCATGCGACGGGGCAGAAGGCGCAGCCGGTATTCGGTTTGGGAGGGGGTGGAGTGGGGTGCCATCATAAGAATTCCGTAATTTAGAATTGAATCGGGCGAGCCGTTCCTTGTATACTCTCGCCTGCTTCACCCCTTCACCGGTCAATGCCTCAGGTTGCTTATGTCCCTCCGACAACGCACGCTGATCCTCGCCTGTTTCGTGTCTGCCTTGTGGCTACCCCTGCGCGCCGATATCAACGAACAGGTCCGTCTCGATTTCTTCTTTTCCCCCGGGTGTTCCGAGTGCGAACGGGTGAAACGGGACATCTTTCCTGACTTGGATGAGCGTTTCGTCGATTATTACGAGCTGGTCTGGCATGACATGAACCAGGCCGAAACCATCCCCCTTCTCGTCTCTTATCAGGAACGGTGCGACAACCATGAGAGCGGTCTTGTCTCGCTTGTCCTGGACCACACCGTCTTTCTCTCGGGTTATGAGGCGATCTCCGCCGCGTTGTTTGACGAGATCAATGCGGCGCTTGCCCGCCGCCAGTCTCCCGCCTGGGCCCCTCCCGAGCCGCCGCGCATGACCGCCGAGGAGAAGCGAAAAGTCGTGCAGTCCGCTGCCGGCGCCCTGACGTTTTCCATCGTGGTCGTCGGGGGCCTGACGGATGGCTTCAACCCCTGCGCCATCTCGACCCTCATCTTCTTTCTGAGCCTCCTCACGGTCCTCAAGGTGGGCAAACGGACCCGCCTGCTGGTGGGGCTTTCGTTCATCTCCGCATCCTTCATCGTCTATACCGGCCTCGGCCTTGGCTTTTTCTTTTTCATTCGGAGGGTCCCCAATTTCGCCGTTTTCAAGAAGTATGTCGAACTGGCCGTCGGACTCGGCATGATCCCGCTTGCCGTGCTCTCTTTCCGAGATGCGTTCCGCTTCCGAAGATCGGGCAGCTCCAATGACGTGACACTGCAGATCCCCCAGGGAATCAAGACGCGCATTCATGCGGTCATGCGTGGCGGACTCGGTCTCGGCGGCCCTGTCATCAGCGGCTTTCTCATCGGGGCGGCCGTTACGGTTCTCGAGAGCGTCTGCACCGGCCAGGGCTATCTCCCGGTGCTCACATATCTTGTGAAAGAGGACTTCTCCAACTTCTATGCCTGGATTCTGCTCATCCTGTACAACCTCCTCTTCATCGCCCCCCTCGCGGTCGTGTTCGTCTGCTTCCACCGCGGGATGCAGATCCACAAACTGATCGAATGGAGCCGTCACAACCTGGTGATCGTCAAAGTCCTCATCGGCTTATTCTTTACCGCCATTGCCATCCTGTTGCTGACCGGATCGATCTCCGCGTTGCTCGCTCACGGGTAGCCGGTCGCGTGCCTCACCTGTTCCAGGGCATCCAGATACTGCTGTGCCTGCCGGTCACGGTTGAATTCCTCCTCCTCCGCCAGCCGTCGCGCCCCCCGCTTCATCCGTTGCAGCCGCGCCGGGTCGGCGGCCAGTTCTTGGATCGTGCCGGCCAGCCACGCCCCCGGTGCGTCGGTGTCGCACGCCAGGCCGCAGGCGTAGGTCTCGAGCCACGGCGCGAGCCAGGTCGACCGGTTGAACACCGCCGGCAAGCCTGCCGCAAGCCCGTCGAAGAACTTGTTGGGCGAGTTCTCAAAGAAGAGCGGCTCGTGCCGGAACGTCACCACATTCACATCGGCGGCCGCATACAGGTCAGGCAGCTCCGACCGTGACACGGTGCCGAACCAGCGGCCGCGTTGACCGATGGCATGTTTCAGCTTGCCGGCCTCGGCGCCGTCGCCCGCAATCCACCAGATTACGCGGTCGTCGCGGGCCGTTCGCTCGACCGCCTCCACCAGATCATCCACGGCGTTGCTCACCCCCATCGCGCCGGCGTAAAACGCGACAAGCTGGCCTTCCGCCACGCCCAGCCGTTCGCGCGTCGCCCGCCTGCGAGTCTCATCCGGGGCAAACATCGCCACGTCGCACCCGTTCGGAATGGTGAGCAGGGGGGGTGGGGGACGGTGCCCGGCAGCCGCCCCGCTTTCCCCGGCTCGCGTCTTCGTTCTGTTGCCCGTCAGCTTGCCCGCCACCCGCGCCGTCATTCCGGTCGAACAGGTCACGATCGCCGCCGCATGCGCATAGGCCAACGCCTCCACGCGGAAGCTCATCGCCTTCAGGATCGGGTTCCGCAACACCCCCGCCGCGATCGCCGAATCGGGCCAGACGTCGATCACCTCGAATACAAAGGGGGTGCGAAAGAGCCAGCGCCCCGTCAGCGCGGGCAGCGCCAGCGTCAGCGGGCCGCTTGAGGCGATGATCACGTCGTAGCGGCGTCCCCGCCGCACCACAAACCACAGCGCATATCCCGTGAAGCGGAGAAACGACAGGATGCGCCGGATGAAGCCCATGTGCGGACGGTAGGGCGTGCCGCTCACAAAAACCCGCACCCCGTCGGCGTCCGTGGGCATGGAGCCGGTCGGCGCGAGCGAGGCGTCGTACCCGGCGCAGCAGATCACGTCCACGGCGTGCCCCGCGCGGACAAACCGGCGCGCAAGCTCATATGTCCGCGCCGCGCCCCATCCCTGTGGCGTCGCGAAATACTGATGGAGCCAGAGTATGTTCATGGTTCGTCATCCTGTTCAGCGAAGCGCATGGGGGCCTCGCAGCCACGTATCGGCCGGACGCTTACAGGTGTTTATATGATGCGTGTGCGAGACAATGAAAGGCAAGTCTAATTATACAGTCGCATGCGCCCGTCCCCGGCGTGCGAAAAAATGCGTTCTTTTCGTTCGGAGCAGTTCACGCTATAGTAATGGCTACTCTTTTGACAACGGGGCGGCCGAGCCGCCGACATTCGGGAGCGAAGCTATGGCACAGGCAGTGATATTTCCGAAACTGGGGCAGACGATGGAGGAGGGGGCGATCGTCAAATGGTTGAAACAGGAGGGCGATGGCGTCGTCAAGGGAGACATCCTCTTCGAGATCGAAACCGACAAGGCGAATTTGGAGGTGGAGTCATTCTTTGAGGGCTCCCTGCTGAAGATCTACGTGCGTGAAGGCGTGGTGGTGCCGGTGAACACGGTCGTGGGGTATGTCGGCACGCTTGGGGAGAAGGTCCCCGCCCAGCCGCCGGCGCCTGCCGCCGCGCCTGCCGCGGCGCCCGTTGAGACGCCCCAGGCGCCCGTGCCGGCGCCTGCCGCCGCACGCGCGTCGGCTCCCGTGGCGGTGCCGCAAACCGAGGCGCCCCGCGGGGAGCCGCCCCGGCCGGCCGCGGCCGCCCCGGCCGCCCCGGCCAAATTGCTGATCTCGCCCCGTGCCAAGGCGGTGGCGCGCGAAAAGGCGATCAATCCCGCGCCCGTGACGGGAACGGGCCCGAAAGGCCGTATCACCGAGAAGGATGTGCTGGCCTATCTGGCGGCGCGTCACTACGACGCGATCCGCATTGCGCCCGCCGCCAAGCGTATCGCCCAGCAGCAGGGCGTCGACATTCTGACTGTCCGGGGTTCCGGCGACACCGGGCGGATCCGCGTCGAGGACATCGAGCGGGCGGTGCGCGCCAAGCCGGTCGCCCTGTCGCGCATGCGGCAGGTGATCGCCCGCCGCCTCGTCGAATCGAAGCAGACGATTCCCCATTTCTATGTCACCGTGACCGCCGACATCACCGATCTGATGCGCTACCGCGCCGACCTGAAAGCGGCCGGGGTCGTCTACAGCGTCAACGATTTCATTCTCGAGGCCGTCGTGCTGGCGCTCGAGGAGTTCCCGACGGTCAATTCCACGACTGACGGGCGGACGGTGACCTGGCGCGGCGACGTCGATCTCGGTGTGGCCGTGAGCGTGGAGAACGGGCTGGTGGTGCCGGTGGTGCGCGCCGCCCAGACGCTGATCCTGGCCGAACTGCGTGACCGCGTCAAGGCGCTTGCGGAGAAGGCGCGCGCCGGCAAGCTCACCCCCGACGAGATGACGGGCAGCAGCTTCACCGTCTCGAACATGGGCATGCTCGATGTCGACACCTTTTCCGCGATCATCAACCCCGGCGAGGCTGGCATTCTCGCTGTGGCGAGCGGGCGTGAGGCCCCCGCCGTGGTCAACGGCGCCGTCCGCATCCGCACGCGCATGGCCATGACCCTGTCCGCCGACCACCGCATCGTCGACGGCGCGACCGGCGCCCGTTTTGCCAACGCCATCCGGGCGAAGCTCGAGACGGTCGAACTCTGGAAGAGTCTGGTGTGAAACGCCGACGGAGGCACGCATGAAAACACTTCTCATCTCCGGCAGCCGCAACGTGAGCGGTCAGACGGCTCGCGCCCTGGATGCCGTCCGCGCGGGCATCGAAGACGCCGGCGGCGAGACAGAGACGGTGTTTCTGCCGCCGCTTGACATCGCGCGCTGCCGTCAATGTGAAGACGACGGTTGGGGGCTCTGTCTCAAGGACGGCCGCTGTGTGATCGATGACGATTTCGCCGGGCTTCTGGGGCGGCTGCGCGCCGCCGACGCCGTGGTCTTTGCCACGCCGGTCTACTATTCCGACCTGAGCGAGAGTCTGCGCGCCTTTCTCGACCGTCTGCGGCGGATCTGCACCCGACCGACCCATCGTGCGGGCATCGACGGCAAACCCGCGCTTGCGGTGTGCGTGGCCGGCGGGGGCGGGGGCGGGGCGCCCGCCTGCTGCAGGAGCATCGAGTGGGTGCTCGGCAACTGCGGTTTTTCGGTTTGCGACACCGTGGCCGTGCGGCGCCAGAACCTCGACGTGAAGCGAACGGCCCTCGCGGCCGCCGGTGCCGCCCTGATGGAAAACAAAACTTAAACGCTATCTTAAACGGCACACTTACTCCACCTGCTTACTCGCTCCCTCATGGCTCTCGGACATGACCTCGCATTCATCGATAGAAAATCCCCCGCTAAACCCGGAAGCGCGTATATCCTTCGCGGCAAGCACTGCGGCCAGAAATACGAGGCAAATGGTTCTGACATCTGGCAAAGGAAATGCCCGGTACCAGCCAGTCCATGCGTGGCAGGCGGTGGGGCAAAGGGAACCCAATAACGACCGGTTGACCCGTTCCGTCGCATAGCAGTCCCTTCGTGGTATTTGGGTTTGCTATTTCTGTCGCAGAATACCATGTTGGGGCATGACTACAGATCAGATGAAGGCAAGACTGATAGTATTGGCGACCGTGGCGCTGGTGGTCGGTTGTGGGCGTGAACCACGACGTGCCGACGAGTCCGAACTGCTGGTATGCAGCAACCTTACCATGACGACCTACAGTCTCCACACCTCCGACCACGCCGAAACAACGACCGTACATGAACTCTGGCGAGCCGAATCCCAAGGGAAGCGCCTCGTGACTTCGTTGTTCACTGACTCGCGAAAGAGCGTCATCACTCTCATCCCGACACCCATCACCACGGACAACATTAGGTTTTCGGAAGGGGTGTTTCACCACGGCTTCATCCCGGACCAACCTGTCTCGACATTGGATCTTCATGTGGATACCTGGGGCAAACTCTTCATTGTGACCGATCTTCATAAGAAAGGAGACGCACTGCACATGCGGATTATTTCCGCCACCGATAGCCAACGCCTGCTCACTCGCCTCCAGCCAGCTATCGTTAACATAACAGTCGAAGGTGGTGCGCCCCTGGAGGCGGTTATTGATGAAGTGCGGAGATGGGGGGCGGAAGGGGCCGACATTCGACTCGCCATGATTCCGTGGGAATGGGCGCATCCGGCGTATCTGATCGAAGAACCGGAACAGAAGAAACCCCAACAAACTCCCGGAGGCGATTCCTCAACCCGCGCGGACGCGGGTCTCGGAACGCCTCAGGAGTAACGTGTGTGCCGGGCATGGCACGTAACGTGTGGGGTGCAAGTCCCCACGCCAGGTGAAGGAGAAGCCGAAGGGAAGCGAAAGGGCAACTGCGTCGCCGTGAGGCGGGGTGGGGGAGGAAGCCCAACGCGAAAGCACGGGGCGATGAACAAGAACCGGATACACGGTGTGGTACATTCGGGGCGAGCGGGCATCCGCCTTCGCCGATGGCTTCGACGCGACAGGCTGTGACCGCGAAGCCCTCCATTCTCCTTGTTGCTGCACACATGAACGTACGGAATCGCCCGGTGCGTGATCCGCATGCCGGGTGATGTGGGAGGGGCGGCGCCGCGAGCGCGCCCCTATCCCGATTGGCGAATGGAGAAAGAGAAAGGGAAGACCGCAGGAAATCGTAATCCGTTCTCGTCGTCCGTTATCGTCCACCGGAAGGGGAAGAGTCGGTTGACGATAGCGGGCGACGAGAACGGTGGACGATTGGTCAGGCTCGGGCTAGGTGCCGCCCTTCCGCCGGAAGCGTGGACCGGAAGCAGAAAGACTGACGGGGCGCCAACATCATGCTGGTGGGTAGCGCTGCCAGTTGCGCTGTCATCGCACCCTCAGCATCGCGTTGGCGGGAAAAAGAGTTTCACTTCTATTGGACTAAGTGATAACATTTCTGGCATGAAAACGGTTTACATCGAAACCTCAGTCGTAAGCTATCTCACCGCGCTTCCAGCGAGAGATTTGCTTGCCGCTGCCTGGCAGAATGCAACAAGTCGCTGGTGGGAAGGGCAGCGTCAGCGCTTTGAACTGGTTACCTCGCAACTGGTGATTGACGAGGCGGGAAAAGGGCATCCGGAGGCGGCGAAACGTCGTCTGCAGCGCCTGGCAGATATGCCGCACCTCTCCATGCCGGATGCCGTAACTGATCTGGCCAAGGCCTTGATTCAGGAAGGCGCGTTGCCGAAGAAGGCAACGGATGACGCTCTGCATGTTGCAATTTCGGCCTACCACGGCGTCGATTACCTCCTGACATGGAATTGCAGACACATTGACAATGCCGAGACGAAACCTGTGATTCGCAGTGTGTGCGCTGTGCTCGGCTATACATGTCCGGAAATATGTACGCCTCTTGAATTGATGGGAGAAGATGATGAAAGATGAAGTAATGGCAGAAGTCTGGAAAGCCAAGGATGCTATCTCCGCTGAACACCAATATGACGTAAAACGTCTGGTGGCGCACCTTCGCGCCAAGGAAGCGTCCTCCGGTGCCCGCGTTTTTGACCTCCGCGCCAGAAACAAATCCAACAGCCGAACAAGAGCCTGATCCGTACCGTGAATCCGCAACGGGTTCACGTCTGGATAGGCTGACGTGTGTGCCGGGCATGGCACGTAACGTGTGGGGTGCAAGTCCCCAAGGGCGCGCCCGAAATGGATCTACCCGTGTTGCACACATGAACGTACGGAATCGCCCGGTGCGTGATCCGCATGCCGGGTGATGTGGGAGGGGCGGCGCCGCGAGGCGCCCCTATCCCGATTGGCGAATGGAGAGAGAGAAAGGGAAGACCGCAGGAAATCGTAATCCGTTCTCGTCGCCGGTGTCGTCCACCGGGAAACGGAAGCATCGGTTGACGATAGCGGGCGACGAGAACGGTGGACGATTGGGCAGGCTCAGACTAGGTGCCGCCCTTCCGCCGGAAGCGTGGACCGGGAGCAGAAAGACTGACGGGGCGTCAACATCATGCAGATCAACGGTTTGCGTCGAATTCATATCGTTTCTCCCGTGGATTGCGTCTGGCCGTTATGCACCGCTGGGGCGGAACGAGGGAAGACCCGTCCCGAATGGCGCTAAGTTAAGGGGCTATTGCCATCTTAATCGTAATCCTAATCCTAATCCTAATCTTGATCTTAAACGAATGGTGGAGAACGGATTACGATTACGATTAGGATTAGGATCGGAAGCATCGCTTAACTTAGCGCATTCAGACCCGTCCCTAGCCAATCTTCCCTAGCCAATTTAGCCAATCCGTTCGGCGAAAAAAACATAATTAACCATACAATTATATTGCTCATGGCGGCTCAACGTGCTAACGTGTGTAAACGATCAACGGTGAATTCGAATGGGATGCCGAGAAAGACCGGGAGAACCGGGAAAAGCACGGCGTCACCTTTGGCCTGGCGCAGTACGCATTTGCCGACCCCTTGCGCGTGATTGCGCAAGATGTGACGCACAGCCAGCAAGAGGCGCGCTACTTCTGTTTGGGTCGCGTGGGCGAAGGCATTCTCACGGTCCGGTTCACGTATCGCGAAGGTGTCATCCGCATCTTCGGCGCAGGATATTGGCGGAAAGGCAAAAGAATCTATGAGCAAGAAAATCACATACACTGACGGCCCGATTGGCGAGGTCAACGTCATTCGGGACTTTCTCCCCGCACCCGCCGAACTTGTTTTTCGCGAAGAGCAGGTCAAGGTCACGATTGGCCTGAGCAAAGAAAGCATTGATTTCTTCAAGCGCGAAGCCAAAGCACATCACACCCAGTACCAAAAGATGATCCGACGACTTCTGGACTGGTACGTAGCACAACACCAATGATGCCCGCCAACCAAGCGATGCACCAGCGGCCGGTTGCTGTGGCCCGGCAAGGGACGGGCCTCTTGCCGCACGCGGGATACAACGCTATTCGTTCGGCCACAGAAAGAAACCGAGGAGGATTGCGGAGCATGATACACCGTGAACAGATTGAATGGCACGACATCTGGGTGACCGGGGCCGATGACGGTGTGATGCCGCGGGCGCTCTTCGTGGGTGATTCCATCGTCCGCTCCTATTCAATAATGGGCTTCACGGGTGGGGTTACGATGAGACATCCTACGCGAATGGGCTTCGCCGCGTTCTTGATTTCATAGCGGGCCGCTGTCCTCGCAGCCTTGTGATTCTGGCCAACACGACGCCGGTGCGCCGAAAGGACGACATCAGCACATTCGCATCCGAGACGGACCGTGTGCGGGAACGAAATCGTCTTGCGCGTGGTATTGCCGCCACACACAAGATGCCGGTCAATGATCTGTTCGGTTGCGTCGCGGACCATCCCGAATACTTTACGGAGGACGGTGTTCACTTCAACCTGGAAGGTCAACGTGTTCTGGGGAAGCAGGTCGCCCGAATCGTCTTGAAGGAAGGCAAACGCGGAGCCGAACCAACTTTTGCTGGCGACGTCGCTACCCGCGCCGCGCCAGAGACGTGACGTTCAACAGAGAAACAGTGGAGGGACAGCCCTACAGTCTCACACGCGACACCGCACGCTCATCCACAATCAACCGCCTGCCGCGCGGGGTCACAACCGCTTCTTGGCGAAGGCCCGGCCGGAAGGTGACTTCAGATAGCGCTCGAACGCAAGCGCTTGTTCGCGGTCTGTGAAGGCGACCGCCGTCTTGATGCGCTAGCAGCGAGCGAAGGCTGGTCGGGGCGGCGGGATTTGAACCCGCGACTTTCAGCGCCCAAGGCTGACGCGCTACCAGGCTGCGCTACACCCCGACATGGCAGGCCGCGCATGAAACGGCGGCATGCTGAGTTCGGGACATGTTAGCAGAGACGGCGGCTGGTGGGAATGAGAAAAGGGAATGAGAAAAGGGCGCGTTGCCTTTCGGCGGCCAAACGGTTATGCTGTGGGGGTCATGACGGTCGGGCAATTCCATGAGATCTTGCGGCGGGACGGGCGGTACGAGACACCGGCGGCGGAGCGGCCGGCGGTGCCGATGCGTGCCGGGTTCTGGTCGACGTTCCGTTTCTCGTGTTGTTCCGTCGGGACGATCCTGGCGGCGGCGCGGCTGAACTGGCGGGGGGGGTTCAACACGGCGGGGTGGGCGCGCGTGGTGTTCGCCACGTGGCGTACGGCCGAGAAGATGGGGGCGGTGATCACCGTGGAGGGTTTCGACGCCCTGCGCGAGGTCCGCGGGCCGGTCGTTTACGCGGCCAATCACATGAGCATGCTGGAGACGCTGCTGCTGCCGACCGTGCTGCTGGGGCATTCGCCCCTGTCGATCGTCTTGAAGAAAAAGCTCTTGTCTTATCCGATTCTCGGCGGGCCGTTGCGGCGTATCCAGCCGATCGCCGTGACCCGCAAGAATCCCCGTGACGACCTACGCGCCGTGATGGAAATCGGGCACGACCGGTTGGCGGCCGGACGCTCGGTGCTGCTGTTTCCGCAGGCGACGCGCCAGACGATCTTCGATGCCGAGCGATTCAATTCGCTGGGCGACAAGCTGGCGCGCACGGCGGGCGTGCCGCTCGTGCCCGTGGCGCTCAAGACCGATTTTCAGGGGATCGGGCGGTTTGTGAAGGATTTCGGACGGGTCGATCCGTCGCTGCCGATCCGGTTTGCGCTGGGGCCTGCTTTGTTGGACACCCCCGCGAAAGGGGAGCGTCATCGCCAGTGTGTGGCGTTCATTGAGGAACGGCTTCGGGCGTGGGGAATGTCCGTGGCAGCCAGAAAGGGGGGTGTATGATTCCGGATCTGCAAGCAAGCCTGCTGTGCGACGATGTGCGCCAAGAGCGGAATGGCAAATTTATTCTGATCGGCATTTTTGAAGGGTTGGTGGTGGCACACCTGCCGGCTTCCTTCCACCGTATTTGCCTGGTCAACCGCTGGTGCTGTGGAGAAGGAACATTCAAACAGCGCTCGCGCATCGTCGCACCCGACGGGCAGACGACGGTGTGCGAGGGGCAACAGGTGCCGATCACGCTCGCGGGGCAGGAGCAGAACGCCACCAGTGTCGAGGTCTTCGTCAACCTGCGGTTGGCGAGCGAAGGAATCCATTGGGTGGAGGTGATGCTCGACCAGCAGTTGCGCATGCGTTATCCGCTCCACGTCCGCCTCGTCCCGCCACCCTCGCCGGCGCAGCAGGTTTCGCAGTCTCCGGACACGTGCGAGTAGGGCCCGAATTTTCCCTTCAATCTCACGAGGCGCCTGCAAAACCCTTGGAAGCGCCGGGAATCCGGGTTCAGGATGCCAGGGTTCAGACCGGAAAAGCCTCCTGAACCCAGAACCCTGAACCCTCCGCTTGCATAAGCTGGAGGTTTTGCAAGCGCCGCTCACGATTCAGGAACACAAAAAAGGTTTTTGAAACCCCATCTTGACAAAAATCAAAAAAATGTCATACTGACACGTTTTTGGGAGAGTTGGCGACTATGGCAAAGACAACCATACAGATTGCATCGACGGGATCCTGGGTGCCATCAAACCGAATTACCAACGAGATGCTGGCGCAGCAGTTGGATACGACCGACGAGTGGATTGTTTCGCACACCGGCATCCATGCGCGGCATGTGGCGCAGGCGGGCGAGACCACCTCGTATGCCGCCGCGCAGGCCGGGCGCATCGCCTTGGAGCGGGCGGGTGTGGAGGCGGATGCGTTGGGATGCATCCTGCTGGCAACTTCGACGCCCGACTACACCCTGCCTTCGACGGCCTGCCTGGTACATCGCGAATTAAAGGCGGGTCGTGCGGCGGCATTCGACTTGTCTGCGGCCTGCACGGGTTTTGTCTATGCGCTGGATGTGGCGCGCGGCCTGATGGCCCGCGATCCGCGGCCGATGCTGGTCATCGGCGCGGATCTGATGTCGCGCATCGTGGACTGGACCGATCGCAACGTCTGTGTGCTGTTCGGCGATGGCGCGGGCGCCGTTGTGCTCAAGCCTGGATCCGGCGACGCGGGTCTTGGCGATTCGATCCTGCGGGTTGACAGCGATGGCGCTTTCGCGCTGCGGCGTGAAGGGGGGTCCCGTCTGCTTGCCGCGGCGGAGGCCGACGCGCCGTCCGGTCGGCCTTTCTTGTACATGGAAGGCAAACCGGTCTTCAATTTCGCGGTCAAGGCGATCGACGAAGTGGTTTCGGAGTTGCTGGAGAAGTCGGGGTTGACGCTTGATCAGGTGAAGCTGATCGTCCCCCATCAGGCCAACTTCCGCATCATTGACGCGGCGGCGCGACGTTTGAAGACCAGCACCAACAAATTTTTCCTGAACATTGCCGACGTGGCCAACACGTCGGCCGCCAGCATCCCGCTGGCGCTGGACGCCCTGGTCACCGCCAACCGGCTGGAAGCCGGCGACAACCTGATCTTTGTCGGGTTTGGAGCGGGGCTCACCTATGGCGGGATGCTTGTGCGCTGGGGCTGCAACGCGCCGGTGGCGGTCGTCTAAACAACCGAATTATCGAACGAAAGGCGGAACACAGTGGGCAACAAACAGCGTGTGGTCGTGACGGGCATGGGCGTGATTACGCCGGTCGGAAACGATGTGGCGACTTTCTGGAACAACATCAAGAACGGTGTCTCAGGCATCGGCCCTCTGACCAAATGCGACACGGCGGGTTTGGACTCGCGCATTTCGGCCGAAGTCAAGGGGTTTGACCCCAAGAACTACTTTGAAGTCAAGGAAGCGAAGCGGATGGCGCTGTTCACGCAGTATGCCGTGGCCGCGGCCAAAGAAGCCTGGCGCGACGCGGGATTTACAGGACCGTCGACGGATCCCGCGCGGACGGCGGTGATCCTCGGAAACGGGATTGGTGGCCGCGAGGTGGACCATGAGGCCCACAAGACGTTGTTTGAGAAGGGGGCGTCGCGCATCTCGCCGATGGCCATTCCCAAGATGATCGTCAATGAGGCGGCCGGCAACGTCTCCATGGCGCTCAACGCGAAGGGACCGGTCCTGACGATTGTGACCGCCTGCGCGTCGGGGACAGACGCGATCGGCGCCGCGCTCGACGCGATCCGGGCAGGCCGCGCGGACGTGGTCATCACCGGCGGCACCGAGGCGGCGATCACGCCGGTGGCGATCGGCGGCTTCTGCGCGCTCGGCGCCTTGAGCACGAAACGCAACGACACGCCGGAGAAAGCCTGCCGCCCGTTTGACGCCAACCGGGATGGATTTATCATGGGCGAGGGCGCGGGGATCCTCATCCTCGAGTCGCTGGAACATGCCCGGAAACGCGGCGCGCGGATTCACGCCGAGTTGGCCGGCTACGGCGCCACCGGCGATGCGTATCACCTGACGGCGCCCGATCCGAGCGGTGAAGGCGCGGCCAATGCCATCCGCGTGGCGCTTGCCGATGGCGGGTTGACGCCGGACGACGTGGACTATTTCAACGCCCACGGCACCTCGACGCCGATCAACGATCCCATGGAGACGCAGGCCATCAAACTCGCCTTTGGCGACGGGGCCCGGCGCCTCAAAATCTCATCCACCAAGAGCATGACCGGACACCTGATCGCCGCCGCCGGCGCGATCGAGGCGATCATTTGCGTGCTCGCGGTGCGTGACGGGTTCTGCCCGCCGACAATCAATTACGAGACCCCCGACCCCGCCTGCGACCTGGACTACGTTCCCAACGTGGGCGTGGCCATGCCGGTGCGGGCGGCCGTGTCGACGTCGCTCGGCTTTGGCGGGCACAACGGCGCGTTGGCGATCAAACGGTTTGATAACGCGTAAAGAGGGACACACGATGACCAAAACGATGGATGAACTCCTGCCGCACCGCCCCCCATTCCGCTTCATTGACCGGCTGCTGGATGCGCGGACGGACGGCTGCGTGGGCGAGTTTACGTTTGTGCCGGAGACGCCCTTCTTTGCGGGGCATTTTCCCCACTATCCCGTTGTTCCGGGCGTGATCCTCGTCGAGGCCATGGCCCAGTGCGGTGGCGCCGGCGTGGTGGAGAGCGATCTGGCGAACTCCAAGAATATTTTCCTGGGAAGCGTGACGGAGGCGAAGTTCCGCCGACCCGTCCGCCCCGGCGAAACCGTTCGTTTCGAGATCGAATACGTCAAGACCTCCCCGCGCTTGCTGCGGCAACGCGGCAAGGCATATGTCGGCACCGAGATTGCATCCGAGGCCGAATGGATTTGCGTGATGGGGAAAGTCTGACCCGTTACCGCCGAACAGTTCAAAAAAAACCCCGAACCCGGAGAACGACCAACATGGGATACAACTGCGTGGTATGTGTGAAACAAGTGCCGGACACCAAACGGATCACTGGCCAGGCGATGCGGGATGACGGCACCGTCAATCGCGCGGCGCTGCCGGCCATTTTCAACCCGGAGGATCTGAACGCCCTCGAAGAGGCGCTTCACGTGCGGGACCAGCACGGCGGCACCGTCACGGTTATCGCCATGGGGTTGCCCGCGGCGTGTGACGTCCTGCGTGATTCGCTCTTTCGCGGCGCCGATCAGGCGATCTTGATCACGGATCGCCGGGCGGCGGCTTCGGATACGCTGGCCACCAGTTATATCCTTTCGTGCGCGATCCGTAAGCTGAAGCCCGATCTCGTCTTCTGCGGCCGCCAGGCCATTGATGGTGACACCGCGCAGGTCGGCCCGCAACTCGCCGAAAAGCTGGGATATACGTTGGTCACCTATCTTGAAGAGCTGACCCTCGACGGTCAGGCGGCGTGCGTCCGCCGCAATATCGGCAATGGGTTTGAGAAAGTCCGCTCGCGGCTGCCGGCCCTTTTCACCGTGATGGAAACGGCCAATCATCCGCGTCCGCCCGCATTGCGCAAGGCGCTGAAGTGCAAGAAAGCGCGCGCGCCGGTTGAGATTGCCAAGGCGGTGGAGGGTGCGCTGGGTTCGGCCTCGGCTGAGGCCAAGGCCCAGGAGACCGCCCGTCGCATCGCCGAAATGGAGGCGAAAGGGCTGCTGATCGCGCAATGGAATCTTGACGATATCGAGGCCGATCTGGGTTGGTGCGGCGGTGCCGGCAGCCCCACGAAGGTCCACCGCATCCAGTCCATCGTGCTGGCGGGCGGCGATTACAAGGAGTTCCCGCCCTCCGATCGAGGCGTGGCCGAACTCATCGGCGAGTTGATCCAAGACCACACCATCGGGTGAAGACAGAGAGGAATCCCACATGATCGAGATGAACCGAAAAGGCGAAGTATGGGTTTTTGCGGAGCAGGAGGCGGGGCATCTTTCGGATGTGCCGCTGGAGCTGCTGAGCAAAGGACGCGAGTTGGCCGACCAGCTTGGGGTGCCGCTGGCGGCCGTGCTCCTGGGCCACAAGGTCCGTCCGCTGTGCGCAACGCTCGCGAAGCATGGCGCCGACGTGGTCTACCTTGCCGAGGATAGCGTGCTGGCCCAGTATCAGACCACCAGTTATACCCGGGTCGTCTGTGACCTGATCACCGCGTACAAGCCGCAAATCTGCCTGTTTGGCGCCACTGCCATGGGCCGAGACTTGGCACCCACCGTGGCTTCCGCAATGAAGTGCGGGCTGACGGCGGACTGCACGGATCTCCAGATCGGCGAGCATACCGACGTGCAGACCAAGGAGCACATCTCCAATCTGCTGCTGCAGATCCGCCCGGCTTTTGGCGGCAACATCATTGCAACGATCGTCAACCCGCACCGCTGGCCGCAGATGGCCACCGTTCGCGAAGGGGTGATGCGCATGTCGGTTGCCGAGGCGGGCCGCACCGGCAAGACGATTGCCTTTCCGGTGTCGCTGGCCGGAGTCGATCTGCCGACCGAGGTGCTGGATTCGCAGCGCCGTCCGAAGAAGGTCAACCTCAAGGGCGCTCGGATCATTGTCACGGGCGGCGCGGGCGTCGGCAATCGTGACAACTTCCGATTGATCTGGGATCTGGCAAACATTCTCGGTGGGGCCGTGGGCGGTAGCCGCGCGGCGGTGGACTTGGGGTACGTCGACCATGACCACCAAGTCGGCCAGACCGGCACGACGGTCCGTCCGGCGCTGTACATCTGTTGCGGCGTGTCGGGGGCGGTACAGCATCGCGCCGGCATGCAGGAGTCGGCCAAGATTCTGGCCATCAACATCGACAAAGATGCGCCGATCTTCGGTATCGCGCATTTCGGCATCGTGGGTGACATGAACGAGGTCATTCCGCGGATGATCAAGACCATCCGCTCGGGCGCGGGCCTTTCCGATGCGGTCAAAAGCGCAAGCAAAGCATAAGAAAAAGAGGATTATCCACCATGGCGAACTTTTTCACCGACAACGAGGACATCCAGTTCCTGTTTCAGCACATGAATCTGGCGCGTGTGGCGGCACTCAAGGAGGAGGATTTCCGCTATGCGCGGGAGTTCGATTTTGCGCCGGCCGATCCGGAGGAGGCGATCAACAATTACCGCCGCATTCTGGATGTGATCGGCGAGATCGCCGGCGAGCGGGTGGCGCCGACCGCCGCCGAGACCGACACGATCGGCAACACGTTGAACGCCGATGGCAGCGTCACCTACGCGCCGGGCATCGCCGAGGCGATCAAGCTTATGGGGCAGGCCGATGTGATGGGCTTCACGCTGCCCTACCGCTACGGCGGGCTGAATGGGCCGCATCTGCTGTATACGATGTCGAACGACATTGTCAGCCGTGCGGATGCCGCGCTGATGAACATCTACGGGTTGCAGGGCATTGCCGAAACGATCAACCTGTTCGCCAGCGAGGAGATCAAACAGGATTACCTGCCGCGCATGGCCAGCGGGGAATGGACAGGGGCCATGGTGCTGACCGAGCCGGACGCCGGCAGTGACCTGCAGGCGGTGAAGACCAAAGCGTATCAGAACGCCGAGGGGCAGTGGCTTGTCCGCGGCGTCAAACGCTTTATCACCAACGGGTGCGGCGAGGTGCTGCTGGTTCTGGCCCGCACCGAGCCCGAGATCGCCGATGGCCGCGGACTCTCCTGTCTGCTGGTCGAACGCGGCCCGCGGGTACGCGTCCGCCGGCTGGAGAACAAGCTCGGAATCCACGGCAGCCCGACCTGCGAGATCTTCTTTGACGATGCGCCTGCCAAGCTGATCGGCGAACGTCGCCGCGGTCTGATCACGTACGTCATGAGCCTGATGAATGGCGCGCGCATCGGAATCGCGGCACAGAGCCTCGGTATCGGTGAGGCGGCCTACCGTGTGGCACGGGACTACGCCCACAGCCGCAAGCAGTTCAACACCGCCATCGAGAATTTCCCGTCGGTCCGCGACCTGATCGTCGATATGAGCCTCGATGTGCAGGCGGCCCGGGCGCTGAGCTATTTCGCGGCCTTTTCCGTGGACCTCGAGGAGGGCTTCGGCAAGCGCCTCGGCGCGGCCAGGGGAGCCGATCCCGATCAGATCAAGCGGCTGCGCGCGGATGAGCGCAAGTACAAGGCGTTCAACAAGATGTTGACGCCCATGGCCAAGTACTACGCGTCGGAGATGTCGATGCGCGTCTCCAACAGCTCGATGGCTGTGCTCGGCGGCAGCGGGTACATGAAGGACTACGCGGTCGAGCGCCATCTGCGCGACAGCCGCATCACGACCATCTACGAGGGGACCAGCCAGCTTCAGGTCGTGGCCTCACTGGCCGGGGTCATGGGCGAGACGGTGAGCGATGTCATCCAGGAGATCCAGGACGACCGCGTCTGGCCGCACGAGATCGAGACGCTGGTGGTCCATATTCGCGAAGGTCAGGCATTGCTGGCCGAGTCGGTCGCGTTTGTGAAGACGCAGACGTCCAGCAACGCCTACCGTGACCTCCATGGCCGCAAGCTGGTCGACATGGCGATTGATCTGATCGTGGCCGCGCTCTTCTGTGACCACGCCACGGCCAGCCCGAAGAAGCTGCTGGTGGCCAAGCGCTGGATCGCGGAGCGGATGCCGCGCGTGCGCATGCTCAAGGAACAGGTTTGCTCGGGCGAGACCTCGACGCTCACCGACTTTGAAGCGCTCGCCGGCCCGTTGCCGGTGGCGGATTAAGCGACACGGATCGCAACACCCGAAAAACAGGAGCCTGGACCGTGCGTCCAGGCTCCTTTTTCTTGCCACGCGCTCCCGTCTGAGCCGGAGCGGAAACGTCGGGAGGACGACACGATTTAGAGGTGCGGAGTTTGCCAGCTTGCGGGCGTGTAGGCGTGAAGCTCGATCCGGTTGCCGACGGGGTCGGAGAGCCAGGCCTGCCAGCTTTGATCGATGCCGAGAATGGGGTCCGAGACGTCGACCCCGCGAGAGCGGAACTCGTCGACCGTACGGGCGACGTCGTCGCACTCAAGGCAGAGGTGGGCGTAGCTCTGCTGTTCCGCGCGGGCGTTGAGGCTCCCCTCAAAAAATTCCAGGAAGGTCCGGTTGCCGAGGCGAATGTAGACGCCGAAACGGGCACCGTCTTCGCGTCGGAAGTCGAACGCCAGTTTCAGACCGAGTTTGTTTACGTAGAAATCAATGATCTGTGCGAGATCACTCACGATGAAACAGGTGTGCGCATGGCCGATGATCATGGGAGTCTCCTGTCGAAGGGGTTGACAAACGAAACCAGTGTAGCGCAAACCCCCCGGCGGATGCCACTTGAAAATCGTGCGAGGTGTAATGTTGGGCGCATTCCTGTTTCCCTGACTTTGCGGTGTGGTGTTGTAGGCCGCAACTCCGATTGCGACCCATTCCAAGGCCGGAACCGGAGTTCCGGCCCACCGAACGCAACCCTGTAATGAAACAAGGATGCGCCCTGTAATGTTCTCTAAAGCAGAACCCGGCACGCAGCTTGACAGGCTTATTCGGAAAAGGCATCATTCTCGCGATTTCAAACAGTCCCAGCGAGTGCCCTCCAATCAGGAACTCCCATGACATCGACATCTTCTCGCGCGTCGTCTACCCGCTCCAAACCGCGCACGGCCGAACAGTTGAATCGCGTGGCCTTCCCCATGGGGGGCATTGGCGCCGGCATGATCAGCATCGAGGGCACGGGCGCATTGTCGCAGGTCTCGCTGCGGCACAAGCCGGACGTGAATAACGAGCCGCAGGTCTTTGCGGCCCTGCACGTGAGGGGCGCCAGGACGGCCCGGGTACTGGAAGGTCCGGTGCCGATGTGGAAGATTCTGGGCAGTGCGACGGGCCCTACGTTCAGCGAGCCGGGCAATGGGCTGAGCGGTCGCACGTATGGACTGCCGCGTTTTGCCGAGGCGTCTTTCCTGTCCCGGTTTCCGTTCGCGACGGTGTCATTGGCCGACCCCGCGATGCCCGTGACTGCCGAGCTGACCGGCTGGAGCCCGTTCACGCCCGGCGCGGCCGACGATTCCAGCCTGCCGGTGGCGGCCATCGAGTACCGGTTTGTCAACCGCAGCACCAAGCCGGTCAAGGCGGTCTTCTCGTTTCATGCGGCGAATTTCATGAAGACCGGCGACGGCGCTTCCGTCGGGGTCATGGAGCGCGGCTTTGTGCTGACTCAGCCGGCACTGCCGAGTCAGTCGGAAGCTGAGGGCGCGTTTGCCGCGTTCACCGACGATCCGGCTGCAGCGGTGGATGCGGCCTGGTTTCGCGGCGGGTGGGTGGATCCCTTCTTTACGGTTTGGAACCACGTGGCGAATGGCGACGTGGTTGCCCAATCGCCGCATGCCGAGGGCGGGCCCGGGAATGGCGGAAGC
>Ga0268276_1000879_pt1 | contig 32619 bp, 31 predicted proteins | sample saktaG_4_FD_190145 | JGI IMG/M metagenome (GOLD analysis project Ga0268276, IMG submission 190145) | Saline water microbial communities from Sakinaw Lake, British Columbia, Canada - sak_2010_1_5_45m | ecosystem: Environmental > Aquatic > Non-marine Saline and Alkaline > Saline ...
GGCCGTTGAGCCAAGAAGAGATTTTATTGAGAAACACGCACATGAAGTGAAAGTATTGGATATTTAATTAAAGAGGAGAGACATGTACGCGCGCAATGAAAAAGTAATACCGGTATATATAGAAGAGGAGATGAAAGACTCCTACATAAATTACGCGATGAGCGTCATCGTAGGCAGGGCGCTGCCCGATGCGCGTGACGGCCTCAAGCCGGTGCATCGCCGGATTCTTTACGCGATGAAGGAGCTCGGCGTAGAGCACAATAAGCCATACAAGAAATCGGCAAGGATCGTGGGCGACACAATGGGGAAATATCATCCGCACGGTGACTCCGCGATCTACGATACTCTCGTGAGAATGGCGCAGGACTTTTCTCTGCGTTATACTCTTGTAGAAGGCCAAGGAAATTTTGGCTGTTTTACTATTGACACGAAAGTCAAGTTAGCTGATGGCCGATCGATAAGCTTCGGAGAATTAATAGAGGAAGATATCAAGGGCAAGAAAAATTATACATTTACCTTTAATGAGACGTCGGGGAAAGTAGAGATAGCACAAATACGCCGGCCCAGGCTAACCAAGAAAAATGCCCCGGTAATGAAAATAACGCTTGATAATAATGAAGAGATAAAATGCACCTTGAATCATAAATTTATGCTAAGAGATGGTACGTATAAAGAGGCGCAGGAGCTTGTGCCGGGCGCTTCGCTCATGCCTCTCTATACCAGACTGTCGCTAAGAAAAGATGACCCTAATGCCGTTGGGTATGAAATGGTCTATCAGCCGCTTTCAGATACATGGAGTTGGGCGCACCGCCTGGCGGACGAATGGAATATTAAAAATAAAATCTACCCAAAGAGCTCCGGCAGAATAAGGCACCACATAGATTTCAATAAACTCAATAACAGCCCGGGCAATATTCTCAGGATCCAATGGCGCAAACACTGGGAAACACACTACAATTTAACATCCTCGCGCCATAAGAATGACCCTTCATACCGCGCAAAACTTAGCGAAGGTAGAAAACGGTTCTGGGACGATGTAAATAATAGAGAAACTTATTCATGCCGCATGGCGCTCAGAAACAAAAAGATGTGGAGAGACCCGGAGTACAGAAAGAAGAAAATAGCGGCGGTAAAGAAGCTGTGGGGAGACGCGGAATACAAGAAGATGATGGCTGAGGCGTCTAAAGATAATTTAAAAAGATTATGGCAGCGCCAGGACTTTAGGGCCCTGCTGAGCAGATTAAAATCAGCGGAGCTTACAAAAAAATGGCAAAACAAGGATTACGCTCAACGCATGGCGGGGATCACGAAGAAAATGTCTTTATTACTGTGGGCTCAGCCCGAACATAGAAGCCATATCTCCGCGGTAAATAAGCGGAGATGGTTAATCCCAGAATACAGAGAAAAGTTCATGCCCATTCTTACGAAAAACGGCGCGAACGCGAATTTTTACAGATTCTTGAAAGTATGCGAATGCACATTAGAGAACCACGGTGAGATAACGCCTGTTAATTATGAAAAAGCGCGATCTCAATATGGAAGCCGCCACGGCGCAGGTATTGTAAGATATGAAAAGGCTGTAAAGCAGTATTGTGACGGAGACGCTTCAAAAATAACCGAATTTTTGTATAAGCGAAAGCATAAACAGCCGGTGCTTAACCATAAAGTTCTAAAAGTAGAATTTCTTAAAAAAAGAGAAGATGTGTATGATTTGACCGTAAACACAACTCATAATTTTGCTCTGGCCGCAGGCATCTTTGTTCACAACTCGGTCGACGGGGACACGGCCGCGAGTATGCGTTACACGGAGGCGAGGCTCGACCGCATTGCCGACTGGATGCTTCTCGATATCGAGAAGAACACAGTTGACTTTATGCCTAACTTCGACGGATCCCTCAAGGAGCCGACGGTGCTCCCGGCGTGTTTGCCCAACTTGCTCGTCAACGGTTCAAGCGGGATAGCGGTCGGTATGGCAACTAACATCCCGCCGCACAACTTAAAAGAGATAGCCGAAGCCGTTATGCTCGTCATAGACAGCCCGGGCTGCGACCCCAAGGATCTTTTGAAAAAAGTAAAGGGGCCGGACTTCCCGACGGGCGGGATAATACGCGGCACCGAGGGGATAAAGAACGCCTATACTACCGGCCGCGGCCTTTTGAAGGTTCACGCCAAGGCATTTATTGAAGAACAGAAGAACGGCAAAGAAGCCATCATCATAAAAGAGCTGCCGTACCAGGTGAATAAAGCCAACCTGGTAGAGTCGATAGCGGACCTCGTTACAGACAAGAAGATAGACGGCATCACGGACCTGCGGGATGAGTCCGACAAGGACGGGATGCGCGTTGTGATCGAAGTGCGCCGGGGGGCGAACTCTAAAGTTATCTTAAACCAGCTCTATAAGCATACTCAGATGCAGACTACTTTCGGCGTCATAATGCTGGCGCTCGTCGAGGGCAGGCCGAGGGTCTTAAATCTGAAAGAGGCCTTAGAAGAGTTCATCCGCCACAGAAAAGAGATCATTACCCGCAGGACAAGATATGACCTCGAGAAGGCTCAGGACCGGGCGCATATACTCGAAGGATTAAAGATAGCGCTTAAGGAGCTCGATAAGGTCATAAAGATAATAAGGGCCGCCAAAGATCCGCAGGAAGCCAAGGCGGGCCTGATGGAAAAGATAGGGCTCTCCGACAGGCAGGCTCAGGCGATACTAGAAATGCAGCTGCAGCGCCTTACGCACCTGGAACGCGACAAGATAGATAAAGAGTATCTCGAGTTGATAAAAAAGATAGAGCTGTTTAAGTCCATCCTGGAGAGCGAAAAGAAGGTCCTCGACATAATCAAAGAAGAGATGAAAGAGCTTAGTGAAAAGTTCGGCGATGAGCGCAGGACGGAAGTGCTGCCCGAGACCGAAGAGCTCGACATAGAGGACCTGATAGCCGAAGAAGACGTCGTCATCATGATAAGCCATGCCGGCTACCTGAAGCGCCTGCCCGTATCGAGCTACAGAAAGCAGCGGCGCGGCGGCAAGGGCGTCACCGGAGCCGACATAAAAGAGGAGGACTTTATAGAGCACCTCTTCATCGCCTCGACGCATGACTACATGCTATTCTTCACCGACAAGGGCATAGTGCACTGGCTGAAAGTGCACGAGATACCGGAAGGGGGCCGCACATCGAAAGGCAGGCCTATCATAAACCTCCTGACTCTCGGCACCGGAGAAAAAGTCAGCGCGTTCGTTCCCGTGAGGCAGTTTAAAGAGGGCGAATTTCTTGTCATGGCGACCAAGAACGGTACCATAAAGAAGACGGCCCTTACAGCTTATTCAAATCCAAGAAAAGGCGGGATCATAGGCATAACATTAGAAAAAGGCGATGAGCTCATAGAGGTCCAGCGCGCCGATGGTAACGCTGAGCTTCTTCTGGCTACGCGCGAAGGCAAGGCGATACGCTTCAAAGAGTCTCAGGTCCGGGATATGGGTAGAGGCGCTAAGGGAGTGCGCGGGATAAGATTGGGCAAGAAGGACTCGCTTATGGCCATGGAGATCGCCAAGCAGGATCAGACGGTCCTTACAGTGACCCAGGAAGGTTTTGGGAAGCGCACGTCGTTTAAAGAATACCGGCTGCAGTCCCGCGGCGGCAAGGGTATTATAAACATTAAGGTCACCGGCAAGAACGGTGAAGCCGTCGGGATGAAGACGGTCTCAGACAGAGACGAGCTGATGCTTATCACGGAAAAGGGCATGATAGTCCGTTCGCCGGTCAAAGATATAAGGTCGACCGGGCGTTCAACTCAGGGCGTAAGGCTCATGAAACTTGACAAGGGTGATAAAATAGCATCAGTGGCGAAGATCATCCCTGAGGATGAGGCGGCTGAGGAAGAGAAGCTAAAAGAGGCAGAGTCGCTGGTCAAAAAAGAAGCGCCAAAGCCAAAAGAAGAGATAAGGGCGGATAAGCCAAAAGAGCCTCCAAAGAAAGAAGAGCCGAAAGCCAAACAGAAAGAGGCTCCGAAGAAAAAAGCAACAAAACGAAAAAAGTGATCGCCGTCCCCATCGTCTAGCCTGGCCTAGGACATCAGGTTTTCATCCTGACGACTCCGGTTCAAATCCGGATGGGGACGCCACTTCAGACTTTTCCCACCAGCGCAGTATATTAAAAGTATGACAAATATCTATATTAAAAACGGGCGTGTGATACTGAAGGACCGGATCGTGGACGGTGCGACGATCATGATAAGCGGCGGCAAGATCGCGGCCATCAACAGAAAGACGGCGCCGAAGAAGGGCGCTTTCGTAATAGACGCCAAGGGCTCTTTCGTATCGCCGGGTTTTATCGATTGCCACATACACGGAGAGCCCGAAAAGATATTCTTTAACGAGGCGAGGCATGGCACTACGGCATTTGTGATCGCCGAATCCTGCGCGCCGTTAAGTTATATCTATAAGAGGGCCGAAAGCATAAAAGAATTTATCAGGACCCATCCTTTTGGGCCCAACGTGCTGGGTCTTCGTCTCGAAGGCCCGTACATAAGCAAAGCTAGGGCGGGAGCTCAAGACGTTTCTTACATAAGAACGCCTGACTTAAAAGAGCTGGCCGGTATAATTGATCGGTGCTCTCCGATCTTAAAACTTATGACCATAGCCCCTGAGCTCAGAGGCGCCAACCCCCTCATAAAGTTATTGCGTAAACATAAGATTATCGCTTCGATAGGCCATTCGGACGCAACTTATGAATCCGCCATCGAAGGGATCGACGCAGGCATAACTCACTCAACCCATACTTTCAATGCCATGAGCCCCATAGACAGGCGCGAGCCTGGAGTTGCGGGCGCGGTTCTTTCCGACGACAGAGTAACGGCAGAGATAATACTCGACCTCATACATGTGCACAGAGCCCTATTCGGGCTTGCGTTAAAATCGAAGAAAAGAGAGAAAGTTATAGTGGTCACGGATTCGCTCGTATCAGAACCATCTAAAGATGCGATTGCAATGGGCGGCGCATATCGCTTCAGCGATGGGAGGCTTGCCGGCTCATCGCTTACTATGATAGGCGCGTTAAAGAATGCCGTAAAGAGCGCCAATCTATCGTTGCAGGAAGCGTTAAATACTATCACAATGAATCCCGCGAAGCTTTTAGGGGTCGAGAGCGAGAAGGGCTCTATAGCCGCAGGCAAGGATGCCGACATAGTTGTGTTCAGTAAAGAATTTGACGTGAAGATGACGATGGTTCGTGGTAGAATAGCTTTTGTGAAGGGGAAGATATGTGCGGGATAGTAGGATATATAGGCGATAGAGAAGCTCAAAATATATTGCTCAAGAGCCTTTCAAGGCTGGAATATAGAGGCTATGACTCTGCAGGCCTTGCCATAATCAAGGGCAAGAAGATACAGCTGGTAAAGAAGAAGGGTAAGCTCAACGTGCTTGCCGCTGACCTTAAGGCTGAAGCGCTTGAAGGCTCAACCGGCATAGGGCACACCAGGTGGGCCACTCACGGCGTGCCGAGCGACGCCAATGCTCACCCGCATCTCGACTGCAAAGGCAAGATTGCCGTAGCTCATAACGGCATCGTAGAAAATTACCTCGAATTAAAAGAGAAGCTGCAGAGAGAAGGCCATAAATTCATCTCAGAGACGGACACCGAAGTAATTGCCCACCTGATCGAAAAGTTTTACTCTGGCGACATCGCCGAGGCTGTCCACAGGGCCGTAAAGGCCCTGCATGGCTCTTACGCAATAGCCGTTATCCATAAGGATGAGCCGCTGAAATTAATCGGAGCCAGATGCGATTCGCCGTTGATAGTCGGGATAGGCAAGGGTGAGAATTTTCTCGCCAGCGATGTACCGGCCGTGCTGGACCATACCAAGGAAGTCATATATCTTAACAACCACGAGCTCGTCGTGCTTACCAAGGACCATATTACGATCAAAGATCTCGAGGGCCGCCGAATAGAGAGGAAGCCGTCAAAGATAAATTGGGATATAAGCCAGGCGGAAAAGGGCGGCTATAAACATTTTATGCTGAAGGAGATATTCGAGCAATCCCAAATAATAGAGAATATACTGGACGAGCGGTGCAAGAACAGCAAGATATCATTCGCCGAACAGAAGATATCCGACGGCGAACTTAAAAAGATAAAAAGAATAGCCATAGTCGCCTGCGGCACAGCCTACCATGCGGGTCTTACGGGAAAATATATGCTTGAAGAGTACGCCAAAATCCCGTGCTGGGTTGACGTCTCGAGCGAATTCAGGTACCGCAACCCTATAGTAGATAAAGAGACCCTTATGATAGTGATCTCCCAGTCTGGCGAGACGGCCGATACCCTCGCCGCTCTTAGGGAGGCGAAGAAGCATGGCGCCAAGGTCCTTGCCATCTGCAATGTGCTCGGCAGCTCGATCGCAAGAGAGTCCGATGGAGTCATCTATACGCATGCGGGCCCTGAGATAGCGGTTGCGTCGACAAAAGCGTATACTGCGCAATTGGCGATATTCTATCTATTGACTTTCTATCTTGCGAAGATGAGGAAGACGGTAGCGCCGGCAAAGCTAGGCGCTCTATTGAAGGCCTTGAAGCGCATCCCAGCGCTTATGGAGGAGCTCCTCGCCGAATATAAGCCGGAATACAATCTGCTTGCCGCGTACGCCGAGGGCTTCAAGAAATATTATCACGAAAAACATAACAAGACCTTCTTCCTGTATCTGGCCAGGAATATAAACTATCCTAATGCTCTAGAAGGCGCCCTTAAGTTAAAGGAGATAGCGTATATCAGCGCCGAGGGTTATCCCGCCGGCGAGATGAAGCACGGGCCGATAGCTTTGATAGACGAGAATCCATGGGTGGTATGCATAGCGGTAAAGAGCAGGACCTACGATAAGATGATATCGAACATCCAGGAGATAAAGGCGCGTAACGGTATCGTTATAGCCATATCTACCGAGGGCGACAAGGAGATATTGCACCACAACATCAATTATCTTATAGAGATACCAAGGGCCGAGGAGCTATTCTCGCCGCTATTGGTGGCGATACCTCTGCAATTATTGGCGTATTACGTTGCGCGCGCATTCGGATACGATATCGACCAGCCGCGCAATCTTGCAAAGTCGGTGACCGTAGAATAATATGCCCGGGACCTTATATGTAGTATCCACTCCGATCGGCAACCTGGCCGACATCACTCTTCGCGCTATCGAAACGCTGAAGACCGCGGACCTGATCGCCGCCGAAGATACCCGCCACACTAACATCCTTTTGGAAAAATACGGCATCAAGACCCACATGACGAGCTACTTTGAGTATAACAAGATACAAAAAGGGGACTATCTCTTGAAGCTTCTAAATGAAGGCAAGTCGGTAGCCCTTGTATCGGACGCGGGCACTCCGGGCATATCGGATCCCGGATATAACATAATAAGGCTCTGCATAGATAATGGCGTACCGGTAGTGCCAATACCCGGGCCCTCAGGAATAATCGCGGCGCTCACCATTTCAGGAAAACCCACTAACGAATTCACATTCGCCGGGTTCCTATCGCCTAAGCCAATAAAGAGAAAGAATCAGCTGAGGAAGCTGCATGATGAGAAGAGGACGATCATACTATATGAATCCGTCCACAGGATAGAGAAGCTTTTGGGCGACATTTTAGAGGTATACGGCGATACGGAAGTAGTTGTAGCAAGAGAAGTTACGAAAAAATTTGAGGAGATAAGGCGCGAAAAAGTAAGCCTCTCTCTAGAACACTTTAAGGCGCACAAGCCCAAGGGCGAATTCATAGTTATCATATAAAATAGCTCTTGACAAAAAGGATCTCTTATGGTATCATTCAACCATAACATTAACCTTTTAAAGCCGGAACAGAGAGTCCGGGAAAGGAATAAAAATGGCATCAAAGAGAACCCACGCATCAGTATTGTATAAGCCGTGGGACTTTTTATTTGCAGTCGTTTGATAGTTGGCAAATAATAACGCCGTTTTTTGGCGGGATATGCGAGGCAAGATCGTGCAATTAAAAGAGAAATCAAAGATATTGGACGAAGGCTCGATAGATAAAGCCCTCAAGCGTATGGCCCATGAGATCATAGAGGCGACAAAAACGACGGACGATACGGTCTTGATAGGTATAAAGAACCGGGGCGCCTATATCGCTGAAAGGCTCGCGGATCATATGAAGGCGATCTCAAAGTCCCGCCCTCCCGTGGGAGCCCTAGACATAACACTGTACAGAGACGACCTCACCCAGGTATCCGAGCAGCCCGTGGTCCATGCCACGGAGATAACTTTCGATATTGAAAATAAGAGGATAGTGCTCGTGGACGATGTCTTGTTCACCGGCAGAACGATACGGTGCGCGCTCGATGCGCTGATAGACTTCGGCAGGCCCAGGCTCATACAGCTGGCGGTGCTTGTTGACAGAGGGCACAGGGAGCTGCCGATACGGGCGGATTATGTGGGCAAGAACATCCCCACCAATGTGAACGAAGTCGTAGAGGTGCGGCTCTCCGAATCCGACGGCAAAGATGAAGTGGTGCTGTGCGAAAAGCCTGCCTGACGTTAAGCATAACCGACGTGCGGCAGGCAGGACTGATTAAATATGGCTAACGAAAAGAAGACGGTGTGGACCAAGAAAGACCTCCTCGGCCTTGAGTATCTTTCGCGCGAGGAGATCGAACACATCTTATATACGGCCGCGAGCTTCAAAGAGGTGACGACGCGGCAGATAAAGAAGGTCCCCGCCCTGCGCGGTAAGACGGTGGTGAACCTCTTCTACGAGCCGTCTACCAGGACGCGAATATCGTTTGAGCTTGCCGCAAAGAGGCTCTCCGCCGATGTCATAAACGTAGGGGTTGAGTCCTCGAGTGTGCGCAAAGGCGAGACCCTCATCGATACAGGCAAAAACATAGAGGCCTTAAAGATAGATATAATAGTGGTCCGCCACGATTGTTCGGGCGCGCCCAATATTCTCGCGCGTTCCGTCAAGGCCAGCGTGGTAAACGCGGGTGACGGATGGCACGAGCATCCCACCCAGGCTCTTCTGGATATCTTCACATTAAAATCGAAGCTTGGCAGGATAGAAGGCCTGAACGTCAGCATAATAGGCGATATAGCCCATTCGCGGGTAGCCCGCTCCAATATCTGGGGGCTGACCAAGCTCGGCGCAAAGGTCACTGTCTGCGCGCCGAAGATGCTGATACCCGACGGCATCGAGAAGATGGGCGTTAAAGTGACGAACGATCTCGATGAGGCGATAACGGAAGCCGACGCTATAAATGTACTTAGGATGCAGCTTGAGCGTGACACGTCCGGCGCATTTCCGACAAAGATAGATTTTTTCAAGCAATACGGGATATCCGAAGAGAGGCTGAAGAAGTGCAAGAAAGATATAGTGGTAATGCATCCAGGGCCTATAAATAGAGGCGTCGAGATGTCGAGCGGAGTTGCCGACGGCCTGAACTCCGTGATCTTGGAGCAGGTTACAAACGGCATAGCGGTCAGGATGGCTGTATTATATCTGGTAGCACACGCTAAAAGGAATTAGTGATTTATGTCATGCCCGCGGAAGCGGGCATCCATAGATTCCCGCTTGCGCGGGAATGACAGGATGGCAACGATATGAAGTATCTGATAAAGAACGGCAGAGTGGTAGACCCGGCGAATAAGATAGATGATATTCTGGATCTTCTGATATCCGGCGGCAAGATAGAAAAAATAGGCAAAAATTTAAGCGATAAGGCGGAATCGATAGACGCTAAGGGCATGATAGTCGCTCCCGGATTCGTCGATATGCACACGCATTTAAGGGAGCCTGGCAGAGAGGATGAAGAGACGGTTCTCACCGGCACGCTTGCCGCCATAAAAGGTGGGTTCACAAGCATTGCCTGTATGCCTAACACAGAGCCCCCGCTGGATAATCCCGCCATAATAAAATCTCTCAAAGATACGATAAAGAAAGATGCCCGGGTGAACGTCCTCATCATAGGAGCGATCACCGAAGGACGCGCCGGCAAGCGCGCGACCGATTTTCATAAGATGAAGAAAGAGGGTGCCGTTGCGGTATCTGACGACGGCGCATCGGTGGATGACGAAACCGTCATGTCGGGCGCCTTGGAGCAGTCGAAAGAAGAGGGCCTTCTTATAATAGACCATTGCGAGGACCGCAAGCTGTCGAAGGACGGCGTGATGAATCACGGGTTTACGGCGACCAAGCTTGGCCTAAAAGGGATATCATCCGAGAGCGAATACGAGCGCGTAAAGCGGGATATTGAGCTGGCGAAGAGCGCGTCGGCCCGGATCCACATAGCGCACGTGAGCACCAAAGGGTCGGTGGATGTCATACGCCGCGCAAAGGCCGAGGGCGTCAAGGTCACAGCGGAGACCGCGCCGCATTATCTGGCGTTAACGGAGGAATGCTGCGCAACATACGACTCCAACACAAAGATGAACCCTCCCTTAAGGTCCAAGGAAGACGCCGAGGAGTTAAAGAGGGCCTTGAAGGACGGCACCATAGATGTAATAGCTACCGACCACGCCCCGCATACGGACAGCGAGAAGGATGTAGAGTTCGCGTTTGCGCCGTTCGGCATAATAGGGCTGGAGACGGCATTAAGCCTTTGCGTGATGGAGCTCGTCGAGAAGAAGGTCCTCTCCTGGCCTGAACTCATAACAAAGATGTCAGTAAATCCTTCAAAAATATTGGGGATAGATAAGGGCAGCCTGAAGAGTGGGGCGATAGCCGATGTAGTGATCATTGACCCTGATGGCGAGTATACGTATACAAAAGATTCCATCGCGTCGAGATCGAAGAACTCGCCCTTTATAAACTGGATACTAAAAGGCAGGGTCTCAAAGGTATTTGTCGGCGGCAAATTAGCGACAACGGATAACTTATGAAGCAATTAGAAGCGAGAATAATAGAGAATAGAAGGATTGCGAAAGGGTTCTGTAAAATGCGCTTGGCCTCTACGTATCTGGCCAAAAACTCCAAGCCGGGCCAGTTCATCGAGGTCAAATGTTCCGAGGGGCGCGAACTTCTTTTGAGGCGTCCTTTGGGCGTACACAGAATATCGAATGGCGGCATAGACGTCCTGTATGAGGTCATCGGAAAAGGAACCAAAAGCCTGTCAGCCATGGAAAAGGGCGATCTGCTGGACATTATAGGACCTCTCGGTAAAGGGTTTGACCTTTTCACCGCAAAAAATCCTCCCCTGATAGTCGCGGGAGGTATGGGCGTGGCCCCCCTATTATCTTTAGCCGAAACGCTAGCCAAGAAAAAAGTGAAACCATATGTTATGATCGGCGCTAAGACTGCATCGCAAATGTTGTGCGACAAAGATTTTAAAAAATTGGGATGCTTTGTAATGGTATCTACCGAGGACGGATCAAGAGGACACAAGGGCTACGTGACGGATATCATGAGGCATCTGTTGATATTGATAAGATGCAGGGTGTCAGTGATATATGCGTGCGGTCCTCACCCCATGCTTAAAGCGGTCAGTCATATAGCGGACTCTTCCGGCATACCGTGCCAGGTATCTATGGAAGAGCGCATGGCTTGTGGCGTGGGCGTATGTTTAGGCTGTCCGGTTAAAGTAAAGAGCGGCGGGTACAAGATGGTCTGCAAAGACGGCCCGGTCTTTGACTCGAAGGAGATAGCGTGGTAAGTCTCGAAACAAAGATAGGCAGATTAAAGCTTAAGAATCCGGTGATGGTGGCGTCCGGGACGTTCGGTACCGAATACGGGGAGCTCGTAGATATAAATAAGCTGGGAGCGTATATCGCCAAGACCATCACGCTCAATGCGCGCATTGGAAATCCTCCTCCCAGAGTTTGCGAAACACCGTCCGGAATGCTGAATTCGATCGGCCTTGAGAATGGAGGCCTCGACGACTTTATAAAGAATAAGGTCCCGGGCTTAAAAAGATTAAAGATACCGCTGGTAGCGAGCATCGCGGGTGATGATGCGGCGGAGTTTAAAGAACTGGCAAGAACTTTGAGAAAAGTTAAAAAGATATCGGCCCTGGAAGTAAACCTCTCTTGCCCAAACGTGAAACACGGCAACCGGGGCTTTCTTATAGCGCAGGATGAAGATGCGACTTACGAGATCATAGAGGCTGTACGAAAAGTAACGACGCTTACGGTGATCGCAAAGCTCTCGGCGAATGTCACGGACATCAGAGTAATAGCAAAGGCCGCCGAAAGGGCGGGGGCAGACGCCCTGTCGCTGATCAACACTATCGTAGGGATGGCGGTCAATATCGACACAATGAAACCGGTGCTCGGGAATGTTACGGGTGGGTTGAGCGGCCCGGCCATAAAGCCGATAGCGCTGCGTATGGTGCGAGAGGCGTACAATTGCACTAAGATACCTGTGATCGGCATCGGCGGCATCATGGATTATAAAGATGCGGTGGAGTTCATGCTGTGCGGGGCAAGCGCCATTCAGGTAGGAACGGCGAATTTTATTAACCCGGCCGCCTCGACCGGGATCGTCAAGGGGATAGAAGGTTATATGGCGAAGAACGGGATAAAAGAGATCAAGAATTTAGTAGGAGCGCTCAAAACATGATGCCCAAAGAACGGCTTATAGTCGCCCTGGATGTGGATACGAAAGAGAAGGCCCTGGGCCTGGTAGACAAACTTAAAAGAGACGTAAAGATCTTCAAGATAGGCAGCGAGCTATTCACATCATGCGGTCCGGATATAGTAGCTGCTGTCAAAGCAAAAGGCGTCGGGATCTTCCTGGACCTGAAGTTCCACGACATCCCCAACACGGTAGCCAAATCGGCTATTGCCGCGACCAGGTTAGGAGTCTCCATAGTCAATGTTCATGCTCTGGGTGGGTACGACATGATGAAGAAGTGCGCGGAGGCCGTAGCTACGGAGGCAAAAACATCGAAAATAGCGAAACCGAAAGTAATAGCGGTGACGGTCCTGACGAGCACGGACGAAAATAGCTTGAAGAAGATAGGCATAAATGATAACATGGAAAAGCAGGTTTTGAAGCTCGCTAAACTTGCCAAAGATGCTTCGCTCGACGGAGTCGTGGCCTCTCCCTCAGAAGTTAAGCTTATCCGGAGAGAGTTAGGGGAAGATTTTATTATAGTCACGCCGGGCGTGCGCCCCGAATGGGCGGCGGCGAACGATCAAAAGAGAATAGCCACACCAAAAGAAGCCGTTCTTAACGGAGCGACATATATAGTGGTGGGCAGGCCTGTCGTGGAAGCGTCGGATCCCCTGGCCGCGGCAAAAAGAATACTGGAAGAGATCAAATAGTGACAGCACAAGAAGTTTTAGGATTATTTGAAAAATCCGGCGCCCTGCTGAAGGGCCACTTTAAGCTTTCAAGCGGACTGCACAGCGAAAAGTACCTGCAGTGCGCCCTTGTCCTGCAATATCCCGATATAGCCGAAAGGCTTTCAAAGGCTCTCGCAGGTAAATTTTCCAAAGAGAAGATAGACGTCGTCATAGGGCCGGCGCTCGGCGGAGTGACTCTTGCATATGAAGTGGCGCGCGCTGTAGGCTCTAGAGGCCTCTTTACAGAGCGCCAGGACGGCAAGATGGTCCTGCGCCGAGGTTTCTCTATAGCGAAAGGCGAAAAGGTATTGGTCGTCGAGGATGTGGTGACTACCGGCGGTTCGACAAAAGAAGTTATCGATCTTGTCAGGTCTTTTGGCGCAAATGTAGTAGGAGTCGGCAGCATAATAGACAGATCGAGCGCGGGAATAGATTTCGGCGCCCCATTTAGGCCGCTTGCCAAAGTGGCGGTAGAGACTTTCGAGGAAGACAAGTGTCCGCTTTGTAAAAGAGATACGCCCATAACAAAGCCGGGCTCAAGGAGATAAGATAATGGCAGAAGAGATAAAAGAGCTTATAGAGAAGATACGCTCCGAAGGCATAAGGGCCGGCGAAGATAAGGCCAAAGCGATAGAGCTCGATGCCGCGAAGAGAGCGCGTCAGATCATCAATGATGCCGAAACTGAGTCCAAGAGACTCTTAATCGAAGCGCGCGCCTCTATATCGAGAGCCGAAGAGAGCTCCAAGAGCTCTCTCAAGCAGGCGGCGCGTGACGTCCTAATAGGGTTAAAGAAAGAGATCCTCTCCGTGCTCAACAGAATAACGCTCTCTCATGTACACAAGACCCTTACCATAGAGGAGACCGGAAAGCTCATAGCCCATCTCTTAAAAGATTGCAAAACCAAAGATAAGGGCGACGTTATAATATTAGTAAAAAAAGAGGATGCCGAAAAATTGGCCGGCGTATTCATGGGGGAGTTATCCGGAGAGCTTAAGAAGCACCTCGTTCTGAAGCCATCCGAGGATATACACGGCGGGTTTACCATAAGTTACGATCACGGAAAGTCTTATTACGATTTTACCGATAAAGCCCTTGCCGAATATATAAGTTCTTATATAAGGCCGAAACTATCTGAAATACTGAAAGACATATCATAAATGACCGGATACTATGTATACCTGATCTCAAGCCTTCCGACGCTCCAATTCGGGGCGAAGCCGCCTTTCAGCATGGAGAGATTTTTTTCCATGTGCGAGGGGCTTGTCTCGTCCGAGGATCTGGAGGAGGTGAAGAGCTCCCTTAAAGGCGAAGGAGAGGGCAGATACCGTGACTTTGAAAGAACTTTAAGGAACGAGCTTGTAAAGATAAGGGCTCATCGTAAGCACATGGACGCTTCAAGATTTTTAAGAAGCGACGGATATGCTGACCAATGGATCTCTCACATAGCCGCAGGCGCTTGCCGTAACCCGTCGGTGCTAGACGCGGAAAGGCTGCTGGACCAGGACCGATGGAGATTCTTAGACGAACTTTCGGTGGGGCATTATTTTGACCTTGAGAGCCTGATGATATACGCGCATAAATTGTCGATAGCCGAAAAATGGGAACGCGTAGTGACAGCTGACGCGGGTCAACTTTTAGAGGAAGCCCTTAAAAAATGACACAGAAGAGAACGGGCCGCATAGTAAGGGTCAACGGGAATATGGTCATGGCCGAGACCTCGTCCATGATAATTCAGAATGAGGTCGCTTACATAATGCATGGCACGGAACATCTGAAGGCCGAAGTCATACGCGTCAGGGGAAATAGGGCCGAGATGCAGGTATTCGAGACTACTACGGGAATAAGCGTAGGAGAAGAGGTCGAGTTTACCGGCGAGCTTCTCTCTGTAGAGCTCGGTCCCGGGCTTTTGGGACAGATCTTCGACGGCTTACAGAACCCCCTCCCGCACCTGGCAGAAAAATACGGATTCTTCTTAAAGCGCGGCGCGTACATGGAGGCGCTCCCGGACGAAATGAAGTGGGAGTTTACGCCGATAGTCAAGAAGGGCGATATCCTGCGCGGCGGTTCGCGCGTCGGGTTCGTCCCGGAAAAGATATTCAAGCACTACATAATGGTGCCGTTTCAGCTTGCAGGGAGCGACCTCGAAGTCATAAGCGTCGTGCCTTACGGCCGTTATGACCTGAAGACGGCAGTCGCCGAGCTGAAAGACCGGAACGGAAGATCTCACAGCGTATATATGCAGCAGATATGGCCTGTAAAGATACCGATAAAGGCCTACGCCGAAAAAATTAAGCCATCAACGCCTCTCGTTACGAGGATGAGGCTGATCGACTCCCTGTTCCCTGTCGCGCTGGGCGGTACGTACTGCATACCCGGCCCCTTCGGCGCAGGTAAGACGGTCCTCCAGCAGCTTACCAGTAGATACGCCGAAGTCGATATAGTTATCATAGCGGCCTGCGGAGAGAGGGCCGGAGAAGTGGTCGAGACGCTGAAGACCTTCCCATCAATAAAAGATCCGCGTACAGGTAAGCCGCTTATAGACAGGACCGTCATAATATGTAATACCAGCTCCATGCCGGTAGCGGCGCGTGAGGCGAGCGTCTATACGGCAGTTACGATAGCCGAATATTACCGTCAGATGGGTTTGAACGTATTGCTCTTGGCCGATTCGACCTCGAGATGGGCGCAGGCCATGAGAGAGATGTCCGGCAGGCTCGAGGAGATACCGGGCGAGGAGGCATTTCCCGCATATCTTGAATCGAGAATAGCGTCATTCTATGAAAGGGCTGGCATCGTGAATCTTAACGACGGCACCAGGGGCTCCGTGACCATAGGCGGCACGGTCTCTCCCGCCGGAGGCAACTTCGAGGAGCCCGTGACTCAAGCGACGCTTAAGGTGGTAGGCGCTTTCCACGGCCTTTCGCGCGAGAGGTCGGATGCCAGGCGTTATCCGGCGATAGACCCTCTCTTAAGCTGGTCGAAGTACAAAAGTTTTATTGATGAAAAAGAGGTCTCGTACGCCCACAAGATGCTTCGCAAAAGTCATGATGTCATGCAGATGATGAAGGTCATAGGCGAGGAAGGCACGTCTGTGGCCGATTATATAGATTATCTTAAAGGCGAATTTTTCGACTTCGTATACCTGCAGCAGAACGCTTTTGACGAGGTCGACGAAGCCACGCCAGCCGACCGGCAGAAATATATATTCTCTTTTATATATAAGAACGTCCTGAAGAGGGAGTTCGGGCTGCCCTCAAAGGAAGAGGCTCTTCACTTCTTTCAGAAGCTAAGACAGCTCTTTAAGGGGTGGAACTCCATTCAATGGAAGAGCTCAGATTTTGAAAATACCGAGCGGCAGATCATGGCCGTTTTGGATGAGAAGGCCCGCCTGCCAGCAGGCAAATGACTTCAGGCGGGCAGGCTAAAAACAAGGAAACGATAAGTGCATAAAGTATATACCGACATATCGCAGATAGCCGGAGACGTCATCACTGTCGAAGCAGAAGGCATAGGCTATAACGACATAGCCGAGGTCACGACAAGAAGAGGTGCCTCGCTCGCCCAGGTGATACGTTTGGACGGCAAGATGGTGTCGCTGCAGGTTTTCGCGGGAAGCAAAGGCATATCGACCGGAGACAAAGTCCGCTTCCTGGGCCACCCGATGCGTGTGGCAAGCGGTGAAAATCTCCTGGGGCGCATATTTAACGGAAGCGGGCTACCTCTTGATAAAGGCCCCGTCCTTACGGACAATATCATAGATATCGGCGGCCCGCCGGTAAACCCGGTCAAGAGGGTCATCCCGAACAAGATGATACGCACCGGCATACCGATGATAGACGTATTCAACTCTCTCGTTGAGAGCCAGAAGCTTCCGATATTCTCGATAGCCGGAGAACCCTATAATGAACTTCTTGCCAGGATAGCCATACAGGCCGAAGTGGACATAATAATACTGGGCGGCATGGGACTTAAGCATGACGACTACTTATTCTTCAGGGACGCTCTTGAAAATTCCGGAGCTCTATCTCGCAGCATATTCTTCATACATACCGCGGCGGATCCGACCGTAGAATGCCTTTTGGTGCCAGATATAAGTCTCGCCGTCGCGGAAGAGGCGGCGCTTCACGGTAAAAAGGTGCTGGTGCTCCTGACAGATATGACCAACTTTGCCGATGCCCTCAAGGAGATATCGATCACAATGGAACAGGTCCCGTCCAACCGCGGATATCCGGGCGATCTCTACAGCCAGCTTGCCGCGCGGTATGAGAAGGCGGTAGATTTTGATACGGCCGGATCTATTACGATACTGGCCGTGACCACGATGCCGGGAGACGATGTAACGCATCCCGTGCCTGACAATACAGGATATATCACCGAAGGCCAATTTTATCTGAAGAACGGCGTCATTGAGCCGTTCGGGTCGCTGAGCAGATTAAAACAGCAGGTGAACGGCAAGACTCGCGACGACCACAGGACGATCATGGATACGATGATACAGCTCTTCGCCAGCTACCGCGAGACCATTGAGAAGCAGTCGATGGGCTTCCAGATGAGCGCCTGGGATAAGAAGCTCTTGGCATACGGAGTTCTCTTCGAAAAGCAGATGATGTCCCTAGACGTCAATATCCCGCTCGAGGATGCGCTCGACCGCGGCTGGAAGATCATGGCAGACTGTTTCACGCCGGAAGAGACCGGCATAAAGAAGTCCTTGATAGAAAAATACTGGCCCGCAAAATAGGCCTTTAACCCCGCTCATGGCCAAGATAAGATTCTCAAAAGGCGAACTGAAAAAACAGAGAGACGCCCTAAAGCAGTATAGGCGCTATCTTCCCACCCTTCAGCTTAAGAAGCAGCAGATCCAGATGGAGATATTGCGACAGCATACTATACTGCGGGAAGAGCAGGATAAGGCTGCCGTGGCTATGGCCGACACTGTAAAGTGGGCGGGGCTATTGTCCGAAAAGGGCGTCTTCAATAATGAGTGGGTGCGGCCTAAGCATATCCTGAAAAATTTTAAGAATATCGCAGGGGTTGAGTTACCGGTATTTGAAAAGTGCGAATTCGGCGCGGCGGAGTACGACCTCTTTACGGCGCCGTTGTGGGTCGATGCGGCGATAGAAGGCTTGAGGGCAATAACGGCTCTGCGTGAAGAGATCAAGGTGCTGGAAGAAGGAGTAGCGGTCCTGAGGCAGGAATTGCGGGTGACTACGCAGAGAGTCAATCTATTCGAGAAGGTGAAGATCCCCGAGGCCGAAGAAGCGATACGGCGTATAAATATATATATAGGCGACCAGATGGCAAATGCCGTCGGGCGCAGCAAGGCGGCGAAGAGGAAGATAGAGATGGCGTTCGCCCAAGAGGCTATCGTATGATCGTTCAGATGAAAAAGATCAACATCGTGACACAGGCCAAGGACGCCGCAGGCGCGGTGAAGGCGCTGCGGGGACTTGGTGTCCTCCATGTCGAGCACCGGGTGGCTCCGAAAGGGATCGATATAAATGAATTATCCGCGAATATAGCGCTTGTTTCGAGCGCTTCGGCCGTGCTCAACGGCCCGGAGTTCATAAGCCGCATACCATCTGAGAACGGCCGGCACGTCAGGGACTGGAAGGCGGCCGCTCACCACATAGTCGACCTGTGGAAGAGGATCGATCAGCTCGGTGAATACTCCAGGTCAGTCATTGCGAACATAAAGGAGTGGCAGATGTGGGGCGACTTCGACCCCGATGCCATCTTGGCTCTGAAGGAAAAGGGCGTATCTGTAAGGCTTTACGAGGTCCCTGCCGACAGATTCGAAGAGCTGTCTAAGGGTATTGTAGTTAAGAAGATATTCGTTTTTAAAGGCGTCATCGGCTGCGTAGTAGCTTCAAAGAATGGTTTAGAGCTCCCCTTCAAGGAAAAGGCCATTCCGAAGATGAGCCTGAATAAGATGAAGGCGAGGCTCGCCGAGGAGACCCGCGCTATCCAGACCATAAAAAATAATATAACCCGCCATTTGCGTTACCGCGCGACCCTGGACAGGATAAAGTTAGCGCTCGAGAGAGAGCTGGAGCTCCACGAGGCGTGGCGCGGAATGGGAGAGGACGGCACTCTTATGTACATAACAGGATACGTTCCTTCCGACGATGCTGGCATGCTGGCAAAGGCCTCCGGAAAAGAGAAGTGGGGCCTGACCGTAGAGGATCCGTCGGAAGACGACGTGGTGCCGACACTGATACGCAACCCCAAATGGGTCTCGATAATAGAGCCTCTATTCAAGGTCATTACGATAGTGCCGGGATACCGCGAGCTCGACATAAGCCTGTGGTTTTTGATATTCTTCTCCATATTCTTCGGTATGCTGATAGGCGACGCCGGGACCGGCCTGGTCTTCGTCGCGCTGACGCTCTTCGCTCAGTTAAAATTCGGCAGCCGGGTCCGCGACAAGTCGATATTCGCACTCTTCTACGTGTTGAGCGGATTTGCGATAGTATGGGGCATCTTAAGCGGCACATTCTTCGGACAGGCATGGCTTCCGCAATGGTTCAAGCCGCTTATGCCGGCCTTGCGGGAAGACCGTAAGGTACAGGCGCTCTGTTTCTTTATCGGGGCTACGCATATGAGCCTGGGCCATGCCTGGCGCGCGATATTGAAGGCGCCGGCTCTTGTCGCGCTCTGCGACATAGGCTGGGCGATGATACTGTGGGGCGCCTACTTTGTCGCCGGGCTTCTTGTCCTCGGCAATGACTTTCCGCCGTTCGCCTCATGGTTATTGATAATAGGTTCGGTCCTGGTGGCCTTCTTCACCGATCCGTCGAAGGGAATACTGAAAGGCCTGCCGGGAGGCTTCGGAAACCTTCTGTTAAATATAATGAACAGCCTTACGGACGTAGTCTCCTATGTGCGCCTTTTCGCGGTAGGCCTTGCTTCGGTGGCGGTGGCGGATTCTTTCAACCAGATAGCGGCCGATATCGGGCTCGGGACTTTCGGCAAGAGCATAGTTACGGCATTTATAATAGTTTTCGGACAGATGCTGAATATAGTGCTTGGGCCGCTTTCGGTGCTGGTGCACGGTGTGAGGCTGAATGTCCTTGAATTCTGCAATCATGTTGATATAAAATGGACTGGGTTTCAGTATAGGCCGTTAGAAGGACATTCGGCAAAATAGAAGGAGCTTATCATGGACGGGAACACGTTGGTACAGTTTAAGGACTTAGGGCTTGCCGCGGTGCTCGGCCTTTCGGCCGTCGGATCGGGCTGGGGAGCCGGTGTGGCCGGGATGGCGGCTATAGGCGCCTGGAAGAAGGCGTTCAGCCAGAACAAGCAGGCGTCGTTCGCCATGCTGGCGTTCGTCGGAGCGCCTCTTACACAGACGATCTACGGCATGATCATCATGAACCGTTTGGCCGCGATAGCGAATAAGGGCCAGTTTATGTGGGGTATCGGTATTCTGGGCGGGCTTGCTATAGGCGTATCCGCGCTCTGGCAGGGAAAATGCGCCGCGGTCGCCTGCGACGCGTTCGGCGAGACCGGCAAGGGGTTTGGCAACTACATGATAGTCCTGGGCATCACCGAGACGGTAGCGCTCTTCGTGCTGGCCTTCACGCTCGGCATCCTGGGAAAATTAAGCGGCACGTAATCGTATTTATTAAGCAAAACGTAAGATAAATATTGAAAAAACCGAACCATTGTGTTATTGTATATTAAACATAACATGGTGGTTCGAATATGAAAGTAAAAGAAAAAAAATTAGCGCGCGCGTTACGTCGCAAAGGATGGTCCCTACGCTCCATAGCGCCTAAGGTAAAATGTTCCAAGGGGACGGTGAGTGTATGGATACGTGATATCAGATTAACCGATGAACAGATTGCAAGATTAAAATCTAATCAGGACAGAGGAAGAGCGAGAGCGGCTCAGCATCCAAATAGTAGTCGTAGTAAATGGGAGCGTATCCGCAGCTCCATTAAATTAGCAGCCGAGAAGGACATCCCAAAGAAGTATTCGGACAACTTATTAAGAATGGTCGGCGCCTCTCTTTACTGGGCAGAAGGCTATAATGCCAGTAGAAATGAGGTAAATTTTGCGAATACGGACCCAAGAATGATTAAATTAATGATGTTGTTTTTAAGGAAGGTGTGCAAGGTTCCAACAGATAAATTTCGAGGCAAAGTTTTTATTCATCCTCATCTAAGCGTGAAAAAAGCAGAACGATATTGGTCTGGCGTGAGCGGCATAAGTCTGAGGCAATTTAATAAACCGCTTTTAGCTGTAAGCCGGGCGAGCCGCCAAAAAAGAGATACGTTGCCCATGGGCACTTTCAGTATTATTATAGGCGATGTGTATACTTGTTCGAAAATTAAAGGTTGGATAGAAGGCTTGAGCAATTGGGCAAAAGTGGGCGGATAGTTCAGTTGGTAGAACGCCTCGTTTACACCGAGGAAGTCACAGGTTCGAGCCCTGTTCCGCCCACCACTAACAAAAAATATCCCAGGCTTTATAGCTGTGGGATTTTTTGTTTCAAAGGGGGAAACGTTGTTTCCCCTTATGACGCTCGCACTTAGATGAGTAATATACTTGAGTGCTCGCTGTATCCCCTTTCCTTAAAGGAAGATATCTTTATTAAGGGAAGGGGAATATTTCCCCTTCCCTTAGAAATCCCTTCCTCTTTACATAGGTGTCACCTTCGGTGACCCCTGACTTGACTACCATGAATATAGCTCCCCGCGCGGATTCCTGTGGTATACTTATGCTTAAGCACCACCCAGGGGTGAATCGTGGGAACAGAACCTGCTAGTAGCGACCGCATAAAAAAAGAATCCAAGATCCGCTTAAACTATCTCTACAATAAGGTCAAGATCTCCATAGGGCATATCCTGACGGCCTGTGCCGTATTAACATTGATTGGTATCAGTGTTTGGGAGTATGCGCAGCACCATAATGATCCGAAACAGGCCCATTTAGCTGTAATAATTGCCGCGAGCCTTATCGTCTGGTTCGCCTGGTGGCGAAGTAAAACCCTCATCGCGGTCGCTACGCGTGAGCGGGAGGAAGAGGTGTTGAAGAAATCCGTCCATGATTGGCAGGTGACTTTCGACACGTCCCGCGACATGATCATACTGCTTGACCCGGAGATGAATGTCGTTAAGGCAAACCGCTCCGTCTTGAACGCGCTTAGCTTACCAGCCGATGAGATCATTGGCAAAAAATGCCACAGGCTGATCCACGGCACCGATTCGCCTTTTCAGGGGTGTCCGGTTGCGAAGAGCATCGAAACCAGGCGGCGCGAATCGGCCGAGTTATTTTTTCCCAACCTCGGCATCTGGGCGGTGGTAACGGCCGATCCCATAATGAGCATGAACGGACATATCGAAGGCATTGTCCATACGGTACATGACATTACCGCGCGCAAGCAATTAGAGGAGGAATTGGTTAAGGCCAGGGAGATGCAATACAAGACCCTTATCGAAAGCCTTCCCGGGAAGGTATTTTTAAAAGACAAGAGCTCAGTTTATGTTTCATGCAATACAAGCTACGCACAAGACCTGAAGATAAGACCCGAAGAGATCGCCGGGAAGACGGACTATGATTTCTTTCCGACGCATCTGGCTGAAAAATACAGAGCCGATGATAAGAGGATCATCGAATCCGGAAAGACCGAAAGCCTTGAAGAAGAATTCATCATCGTAAGCGATTATATTAACGAAGCAAAAAAGGCCATCATTAATACGGTCAAAGTCCCGGTTCGTGATGAGAGCGGCAATATCATGGGGTTGTTCGGCCTCTTCTGGGACATCACCGAGCGTAAGCAGCTTGAAGATACCAAATCCCGTCTTTTTAAGCTGATAAGCGAAGTATCCGACTTTATCGCTTTTGCCGACGGGCCCACTAAAAATGTTATTTACATTAACCCCGCAGGCAGAATGATGATAGGCTTGAGAGAGGATGAAGATATCTCCAAGCTTAAAATATTTGATACTCACCCTGAATGGACAAACAAGTTATTTCGCGATGAGATTATCCCGACAGCTACACGAGACGGAAGCTGGTCTGGAGAGTGCGCTTTTCTCCGCAGGGATGGCCGGGAGATCCCTGTGACTATGGTCCTCACCGCTCATAAATCGGCGAGCGGTGAAGTCGAACAATTTTCAACAATATCGCGTGACATAACCGAGCGTAAGCAATTAGAGGTTGAGCGTAACATTATATTAAAATGGCAAAATGATGTTAATGCGCTCCGGCAATCGCTTCTTGTGCCGGCAGCTCTCGAGGCCAAGCTTAATAACATAACCAACGATATTGTGCGGATCTTCAACGCCGATTTTTGCCGGATATGGCTGATACGGCCCGGGGATCAGTGTGAAAAGGGCTGCATCCATGCCGAGGTCAGAGAAGGGCAGCATGTCTGCCGTGACCGGAATAAGTGCCTGCATCTGATGGCAAGTTCCGGCAGATATACCCATATTGATGGCAGAGGGCACTCCAGAGTCCCGTTCGGCTGCTATAAGATCGGGCTTATCGCTTCAGGGGAAGGACACAAAGTTCTGACAAATGATGTAGTTAATGATCCCAGGGTGCATAACCATGAGTGGGCTCGTGAATTGGGGCTGATATCGTTCGCCGGCTACCATCTCAAAGTTCCCGCCGGAGCAACGCTGGGCGTTCTCGCTCTTTTTGCCAAACATCCAATAGTGCCTGCTGAAGACGCGATACTGGACGGCCTTGGCGTTACCACCGCCTTTGTCGTTCAACAAGAAGCTCTGGAGGAAGAAAAGAGGCTTCTCCTGGGCCAAAAGACCGCCACAGAGATAAAGTCGAAGTTCGCCTCCATGGTATCGCATGAGCTCAGGAGCCCTATGGCTGTCATTAAGGAAAGCATTAATCTTGTCCTGGAGGAGCTGGTAGGCAATGTTACCGTGGAGCAGAAGGATATTTTGACTACCGCGAAGAATAATATCGATAGATTAGGCCGCCTCATCAACAACGTCTTGGATTTTCAGAAGATAGAAGCGGGAAGGATGGACCTTGACATCAAAGAATATGATATAAACGAAATGGTGATGGCATCCGGCAAGGAGATGAACCTTCTGGCGGAGGAGAAAGGCCTTAGCTTTACGGTGAACCTGGATGAGAGCATACCAAGTGCAAGGTTTGATAAAGACAAGGTAGTCCAGGTGCTTACCAATTTATTGAGTAACGCAATAAATTTTACAGAAAAAGGAGGAGTCTCTGTTAGCACCGAACGTGAAGACAATATGGTGCATGTTATTGTAGAGGATACCGGCCTGGGTATCCAGCACGAAGACATCCCTAAGCTTTTTCAAACATTTGAGCAACTGGGTGGCGGGCTCGGCAAGAAGAGGGGCGGCACAGGCCTCGGGCTCGCTATTTCAAAAGAGATAATCCAAGCGCACAACGGAAAGATATGGGTAGAATCTCAATTTGGCAAGGGGTCTAAATTTCATTTTATTCTGCCCATAAAAGAACGCAGAGGCTAGATCTTGGCGAAGAAGATACTGGTAGTCGATGATGAGCCGGATGTGTTAAAGGTAATACTGTTGAGGCTGGAAAAGGCCGGATACGAAGCTATGGGCGGCAGGAACGGCCGGGAGGCTATGGATCTGGCGCGCCGGATGATCCCGGATCTTATAATACTGGACGTCTATTTGCCGGATATGAACGGTGACGATGTGACCAGGGTGATGAGGAGCGACGATAAGCTAAAATGCATCCCTATAATCCTGGTCTCTGCCACCACGGTCTCTGTTGCCGAAAGGGCCAGAGATTGCGGCGCGGAAGGTTATCTCGGTAAGCCGTTTGAACCCGAGGAATTACTAGGTCTAGTGAAGGAAGTCTTAGGACAAAAAGGAGGCGCATGATGAATACCGACAAATCCGCACCTAAGAAGATATTAGTTATAGACGATGAAGGAGATCTCCTTAAGCTGGCGAGGGCGAGGCTCGAAGCAAGCGGGTATAAGGTATTGACGCTTGAAAGCGGAGATCGCGCCTTAGAAACAGCCAGATCCGAAAAACCGGACCTCATTCTTCTGGATATTGTGATGCCGGGGAAGAACGGTTGTCAGGTGTGCAAGGAGTTGAAGGCCGATAAAACTACCGGCGCCATACCTGTGATAGTATTCACCGCTCAGTATCCCGAAGAAGAGTATGTAAAGACCAATACGGAAGAGATCGGCGCTGACGATTACGTCCTAAAGCCATTCGACGCAAAAGCCCTGCTGGCCAAGATAAAATTTCTGATAAAATAATTTTTAGGGTTTAATAGTATCTTTTTGTGTGCCCGGACGGGCGGGATGAGGATTTGCCGAAGTGATGGCGATTGTTGCCGCCGGGGCGAGGGCTTCTATTTGGACGCCCGTGATGAGAGCCGCCGTATTTAGGGCCGGTCCGTTCTTCGGTTATCGCCTGGAAGATCTCTTTAGGGAATTCCGGGTGCTCGGCCACCGGCAGAGCTGTCTTGATCAGTTTTTCTATGCTACGGACCTCGAAAGCCTGGTCCGGCGTGGCAATTGATATAGCATGTCCTTCATGTCCGGCGCGTCCGGTGCGTCCGATCCTATGGACATAATTTTCCGCATCCTCCGGAAGATCGTAGTTTATAACGAGCTCTATCCCCACGACATCTATTCCGCGCGCCGCTATGTCGGTAGCCACGAGTATCCTGTATTTACCGGATTTGAAACCTTCGAGAGCCTCCCTGCGCTGCGGCAGGGACTTGTCGGAATGTATCTCGGCTGCGCGCCAGCCCTTCTCCTTTAAAGCGCGCGTTATCTTGGAGGCGCCGCGCTTTGTCCGTGAAAACAATAAGACGGATCCATTGTATTGCTTGAGGATCTTACTGAGAAGCCTGCCCTTGTTCTCTTTTTTAATTATATATAATTCCTGCGTTATGCGCTCGGCCATCGTGCCCGACGGAGCCACCTCTATGTGGATCGGAAGCTTCATGTGAGAGGTAGCTATTCTTACGACATCGCCCGGTATCGTGGCCGAGAAGAGCATCGTCTGCCGGTCCTTTGGGATCGATCTCAAGATCTTCTCTATTTGTGGTAGGAAGCCCATATCGAGCATCCTGTCCGCTTCATCCAGAACTAGTATATTTGTATCGGCCAACATGACCGTCCTCTGCTCCATGTGGTCAACAAGCCGTCCCGGCGTAGCTACGAGAACCCGTGGGTTGCCCCTCAAGGCTTGCAGCTGATTATGCATGGACGCTCCGCCTATGAGCACGGCAGTCTTCATGCCAAATATCGGCGTCAACTTCTGGAATGTTTCATCTACCTGTATGGCTAGTTCTCTTGTGGGCACCAGGATTAGGGCCTTTCCCTTTCTCTGGGCGAGTCGCTGTATGATGGGTATGGCGAAAGCGAGCGTCTTTCCCGTGCCGGTCTGGGCCACTCCTATGATATCGCTTCCTTCTATACATATGGGGATGGCCTTGTGCTGAATAGGCGTGGGGATGGTGAACTTATGTCTGTCGAGGGCCTCTAAGATCTTAGGCGCTATTCCCAGGCTGTAAAACGAGCTGTTCTGTTGTGAAGTGTGAGGCATGTCGACATTATAGCACTAAAAGACGCGCAAAGCCACATCTTTCACTTCCGCTTCCCGCCTTCTTTATGTATAATGGTCTTATGAAAAAGCAAGGCTTCCGACCCACAGAGATCCTGTTTTCCCCTACGACAAACTGCAATCTTCGCTGCGCGCATTGCGATATCGAGCAGAGCCCCGAGATCCTAAACAAAAGAGACGCTATTAAATTCTTGAAGGCATGCGCCCGTATCGGAATTAAACGCGTCGGTTTTACCGGCGGTGAACCGTTCCTGGCGCTCGATTTTATGTGCGCGGTCTCAAAAGAGGCGGTGCGCCTTGGCATGCTCTTTGGCCGCATCATGACCAATGGCAGCTGGTTTGGTACGGGTAAGGAGCTCGGCGCCGCCCTCAACCGTCTTTTTCGCGACGGCTACGACGGCGATCTCTGCCTCAGCATCGATGCGTTTCATCGTCAGGACTTGAAAAAGTGCGCCTCTTTCATTAAGTCCGCGGCAGCTGTCTGGAGCCGCCACGACATCGTTTCGATAGCGGCGGTCAAAGGAGCGAAGGAAGGCCAAACCCGCAAGATCCTGGCGAAGCTCGCGGGTATTTTACGCGGACGTCTGATAATGGCAGGCGGAAAGCCCGCCGCCATAAAAAGTGAAGACCTGCTTATAAAAATATTCTATATAGAGCTATCGCCTATAGGTAAAGCGTCCGGGCTGAAAAAGGCTTGGGATGGAAGATGGTTTAAGGATGATCTTTGCAAGGGGCCGGGAAATGTATTTTTTGTGCTTCCCGACGGCACGGTAAAGCCTTGCTGCGGCTATGCCACCGTCACCGACATCTTGACCATCGGCTCGATAAAACGGGATTCTCCGAGACAGCTTATACGCAATGCTCGGAAGAACCGGTTCATTTCATCGGTATTCAGCACAGGGTTTCATCCTATAAGAAGACGCCTTGAGAAGAATGGCGTAAAGTTTCCGGGCAGGACAACGAACCACTGCTTTTTCTGCTATTACCTTACAAAGGCCATGCCGCAGCCGCTTTAAAAACATTCCTTGGTTCTGTGATATCCGGCGGGGTGATCATGTCGAAAACGAAAGGGATGACCTTGTTGAGAAGCGGGTTAGAGTGCTTCATATACATATTTAATGCGGCTATTTCAGAGCCCATATCCCTTTTAGGGTCAAGGGTCGTGATGCCCATATCGATCCTCTCCATTCCCGTCTGGATCGCCAACTCTATAGTCTTATAGAAGAGGTTGAAATATATATGGTATTCCCGGTTATAGTCGTAGTCCAATCCGACAAGTGCCGAGATAAGCTCTTTACCGTTAAAAAGAGCCAGCATGAAACCGATCAGCTTATCGTCCTTCTTTGCCGCAAGGACAACGGCTTTTTCTCCAAAACGCCCATGGAGATCCTGGAAAAAAGTCTCGTCCACCTGCTCCCGCTTGATCTCCTTGGCCTGGTTTGAAACATTGTCGTACAGCCTTTTCAGCTCGCATGAATTGGCAGAAAGGTCTTTCAGCGGCTGTATGGATATGTTCGCCTTTGCGCACTTGTCCATGCTCTTGACGATCTGGCTCCTGTAACTGCTGCGCATAGAGTTCAGGTATTCATCGAAGCTCTTCCACTTTATTTTAAGTTCGGCCTTCGGCAGATTGTGTATCTTCTCATATCCGCGGCCCTGTAAATGGCCGCCAAGCTCCGCCTCGTGGTCATAAAAGTCGCGGAACAGGATAAATTTTATGCCGAGCTCTTTTGCCAACCCCTCTATTCCGCTACAGAGCATGTGCAGAGCCTTTGAGCGGTCCGAGCCGTCATTAAACGACAGAGTATTTCCCAACGCGATCGGCGGCCCGCATTCAAGGGATCGCATGACGAAAAAATCCTTCCATTTGCTTCTGGCCAGATGGGCGATCTTTTTTATGGCTCCCTGGGCGAATACGTCCAGCTCCGCACTGATGAAGTAGGCGCACGCATGCGCCGCGATCTTGTCGCCGTCACGGACGACCACGTAGTAGCACCTGTCTTTGTTCATCCCCGACCTCTCTAAAGATTCAATGTATTTATGCGTGCAGAATATGCGGTCTTTGCCTACGATGGCATCCCATTGGCTCTCGTCCAGCTCTTTGATGCTTCTATGTATATCAACGTTCAAGAGTCAGCTCCGGGTTTTTGGTTGCATGGCATATATTTCAAATTATTCCTGAACGTAGCCTGTTTCGGCCAGATCAGACATCGTCTTCTTGTATAATTGGCTATCAGCCGGTATATTTTTAAGTATCTTTTTTATTTTGCCGCTGGTGGCCGCAAGCGCTTTTTTATGCCGTTTGTAAAGGGATATAAGGCCCTTGAGCTGCAGGGCGCTATTTATAACCACATAGGTTTTTTCCGCGTCTTGCACCATCTTCTCTTTTCCCGGCTTCTCACCCCACATTAAAAACAGCTTTTTCTTGATCTCTTCCAGGACCTCCCGGTTCATCTCCTCTTCTTTAAATGTGCCTATTTCATCTATCAGATAATCAGCTAAAACCCACAGGATCTTTTCCATGTCTTCCGGGGTGTCTTTTTCTTTTAACAAGTTAAACGTGAGCTCCGCGAGAATGGTTGAATTATGAGCCGCGCTTTTATAATTTTTATCGGCAGTTTTAAGTTTTTCGGACACCTTGCCGTCCTTAAAGTCTTTTGAAAATCTTTCCAACATTTCCGGGGGCAGCTCTTCAACCTTGATAAACTCCCCCTTCTTAATTATGTCTTCGTTCTCTTGGACGAGCTTAAAAGTCGCGGCTCGCGCGGTCAAATGCTTAACGTTCTTTCCCGATAAAAATTCCTTTATTTTTTCGGCGCCGGTTATATGCTCCGTTTTACACATCAGATGCATGAAAATAGCCACCTCCTCCGCGCTTATGCCAAACTCAAACTCCACCGAGCCTATGTCCAGGTTTACAAAGTCCTCGATAAACTTCACCATCGGCCTGCTAGCAGGCTCTATCTTCTCTCCGTTTATGAGCAGCATATCGGCCGATTTTGCCAGCACGATCGACTGCTTGGTCTCTTCTAAAACATCTCGGATCTCTTTATAGACGCCGTTACTCTTCTCCTTAACCATGGGATGCTCAAAATTATACATCCTGGCTAGCGACGTAAGCTGTGCGAGGCTCTTTGCCAGGCGCCCATATATCTTTGTCTGATTCATAAAATCCGCCTCCTTAAAAGACCGCGATGTTAACAGGTAATAGTATATCACAATAAAGCGTGGAAAATAAGATATTGAGTCGACAAGCTAGTCGCATCCCGAAGGGATACCTTTAAGGAAAGGGGATACAGCGAGCGTCATAAGGGGAAAACAACGTTTTCCCCTTTGAAACAAAAAAATCCCATAGCTATAGCTCCTGGGAGATTTTTTGTTAATGGCTGTGCCATGAACCCGAGTGGTTCATGGCGGGGACGACGGGGGTGTGACCCCTTTCCCCAAAACTATTCTACTTTCCGTCGATAACTTTGTCAATATTTATCTCCTTTTTAATGAACGTGACAAATTCGTGACAATTTCATCTGTCCAGCCTTTCTAATTTCTTTATCTTCCTATTAGCTTCCGGCCTGAAAATATGTGCATATCCTTCCGTAGTCCGCATCTCTGTATGCCTCATCTGCTCCATGACTTCTTTCGTATTAAGCCCGATATTGAATAGATAGCTGCAATGAGTATGCCTGAGCTCGTGAACGGTGCTTATACTGGCAATATTGGCCGTTTTTAAGACGCTTTTAAGCCGTCTTATGATCTTCCTGGTCCTGAATCCGAACGGCTCACCATTTTCATCGGTAAAGGCATACTCGCACTTACTCTTTTTCTTTAGATCCTCCAGGATCTTTATGAGGCTATCGTGCATACTGACAAAGTCCGGCTTCTTCTTACATTTTGGCTTCATGATCCATAGCACTTTATTCTCAAAGTCAATATCCTGCCACTTTAATTGGATAAGCTCGGTAAATCTAAGGCCGGTATGGATAAAAGTGTAGTAGATCGGATAGTAATGCGGGTACTTCTTTTTCGCGATCGCCATAAAGCTCCGATATTCAGAGGGGGAGAGGGCGCTCTTTTTCTTTGCGTCGTTTACTTCAACCTTCCTGCAGCTTTTAGCCGGATTTTCCTTCATTAAATTATGGCTGATCGCAAAATTGAACTGTGTCTTAACATTCTTCAGGTGATTATTGCAGGTATTAGCCCGATTTCCCTTAGATTCCCTCAAACATGTAATATATTTATCGATGATAGCGGTTGTAATCTCTGATAATCGGCTTATGCCGGCAAAGCTTAAGAATTTGGTAAATTCATTGACAGCACTCCTATGAGACTTAAACGTCTCGTAGGGATAACGAGCTTTATAGTGATTTAGAAACTCCGCAGAGAAATGCGCATATGGCATATCGCTAACGGTCTTATTGCCGTTTTGCAAGCTTTGAAATTCGATAATCCTGCTATGCAATATCTCTTCTGCCAGCTTCTTATTGTTTGTCCCGGTGCTCTCTCTGTGCCTTTTTCCATTGGCATCATAGTACCAGATCCAGAGTAAGGGACTATCGCCCCTTGAATATATTTTACCAAACTTTAGAACTGACATTCGACCTTCCCTGGTTAATCCAGTTTTCAATTTCAACAGGGTTAAATTTTTTTCTGCCCCGTATCTGATAGTGGGGGATCTCATTCCTTGAGATATAGTAATAGACCGTCCCTAGGGGGATACTATACTTTTCCGATACCTCTTTTGCCGTTACAAGCGTCATTTACCACCTCCATTGTTATGCTATGTGCTTTGGCACATGCTAATATTTAGAACAAAAAAATTCACTTATGCTTTGGCACATGCTAATTTTACAATTAAAAAAAATCATATAATCCCTTTTCCTTTTAATAGAGCTCTATAGGCGTTCGAAATCTTGGTCTTTCTCTTTAACCATCTGTTCAGAGTTGACTCTGGAACGCCTATCTGCTTCGCTAGCTCGTACTGCCGGAGATTATTCTTTGCCATGAATGTTTCGATCTTTCCAACGATCTCCTGATCCGTCATCTTTTAAATAATAGCACATGCTTTGGCATATGTCAAGTATATTTTATTTCTTAATCCAAAATTTGTAGAGCGGCCTTGCGCCGCAGACCAGCATAAGCACTATCAGAACGGTATAGTTGATCTTTAGTAACTGTGGGAAAAACTTAACAATAATAATCGTGAAAAAGAAAACCGACCATTTGACTAATCCTATGTCCATAACCGTCATCTTCTTTATTTTTTCATTCATATTTTCCCAGAATCCCATATCGCTCACCTCCCCCTATTTATTTCCCCAATGGTAGCCCTACCCTCTCCTGATATCTTATGCTACAACTCATCGTATAATTTTTCAACTAAAGATGCGTTCTTTACTACCACGACCGGGCACGGTGCTTCGCGGAATATTCTCTCTCCCTCGTCATAGAAAGTTTCTCTGAGCGATAGCACCTCTTTAAGCTCACCCATTACGAGCATGTCAGGGTTCAGAGCGTTTGCCTGCTTTATAATCTCCTCGTGAACAAGGCCCTTTAGCATAGCGGTATCGCAAGCCACATCCTTCTTATAAGACATGGATTTAATTCTCTCCAGGAAATTACGGCCTTGATCCTCAAGGTCTTTCTCGTAGGAACGCGCCTCGACATCCACGAGTACTCTCGATTTCAGCAGCTCGTGCAGCAATCTTTCATTAACAACATACGCCGCCGAAAGCTTAGCCTGAAAGATCTTTGCGAGTGATATAGCGTACTTC
>Ga0268276_1000881_pt1 | contig 32526 bp, 30 predicted proteins | sample saktaG_4_FD_190145 | JGI IMG/M metagenome (GOLD analysis project Ga0268276, IMG submission 190145) | Saline water microbial communities from Sakinaw Lake, British Columbia, Canada - sak_2010_1_5_45m | ecosystem: Environmental > Aquatic > Non-marine Saline and Alkaline > Saline ...
GACCATGGTGCCGTGGGAAACTCCGGCTTCGGTCCAACTGGCCGTAAATTTCGGCGACGGATCCGGAGTATTACTCACGAAATCCCAGCCGCTAACATCGTCAATAAAGCCGTTCCGGTCATCATCAATATTATTATTGGGAATTTCCCGAGCATTTTTCCAAATATTATTTTTTAAGTCGGGATGATTTATCTGGATTCCGGAATCAATCACCGCGATAACCATATCCGGGCTGCCGGAGATCTTATCCCAGGCGCTGTCAGCCTTGATTTTAGACAGGTACCATTGATTGCCATAATAAAAATCGTTCGGCGTAATATTAGCCAAAACAGGCTCCGCGAAAAATAACGAAAGAATAAAAAAAGATGTTATCAGTTTTCTCATATAACACCTTAATACTAGCATATTTAAATTATTATTTACAGATTCTCGATCAGAGCTAAAGTTTCTTCCGCGCACTTGCGCCAACTGAATTTTTTAACCCTCTCAAGGCCTTTAATCACCAGGGTTTTTCTTAAATCTTCATCAGTCAATATCTTTTTCATCGCCTCCGCCAGTAAATGGGTGTCGTTCTGATTAAAATAAAGGACGGCGTCGCCGGCAACTTCCCTTAAAACCGACAAATCGGAAACGGCGGTCGGAATACCGCAGGCTAAAGCCTGCAAAACCGGAATGCCAAAGCCCTCATGTTTGGACGGAAAAATAAAGGCGGCGGCCGCGTTCATTATATAAGGCATATCTTCTTCGGCGACCCAGCCGGGCATGATAACCTTACGGTTAAGATTAAATTCTTCGATAGTATATCTTATCTCGTCATAGCCGAAACCGGCGTCGCCAATCAAGACTAATTTCGCTTTTATTTCCGGATGGTTTTCTCTTAAAGAAGCGAAAGCCTCCACTAAAGCGGAAATATTCTTTTTCTTTTCCAGGCGTCCGACATACAAAAAATATGGCGCTTCCAGAGCGTATTTATCCAGCACGGCCGCGGTCTTTTCCGGAGTTGCCGGGAGGCGGCGGTATAGTTCATTATTATAGCCATTATGAATAACCGCGACCTTATCGGCCGGAGTCTTGGGATAAAGATTTAAAATGTCCTGTTTGGTAAATTCGGAAACGGCGATAATCTTCCGGGCGTGACGCAGGGCGAAAGCGGTCGACCAATAAAGATAATCCACGGAATCGCTGCGATAGCGTCCTAAGGTCAAGAGCTTTACGAAAAAATTAATCAGACGGCGCATCCCGGCCGAACCGGTCTTCGCCTCCACCGCCCGATAAAGATTATGGGCGCGGACAAAAGCGATATCATGGATAGTATTAAGGGTGCGGCGCGGACTAAATAGCGGCAGAGTATGGGCCGGAACGAATAAAACGTCCGGACGACACCACAACATTTCTAAGGTCAATCGGCCTAAAGTCCAAAAAGAAAAAAACGGCCATTTGAGAAACTTGAAAGAAAAATTCGGATTATCGTTAACCGCTTCAATCAGCTCCGAGCGCGCCGGCTTATTAATATAAAGCCAATAAGTATTGGTCTTATCTATGGCCGCCAAATTTTTAATCAAATAAAAAGAGTACCATTCGGTGCCGGTCTTGTGGAGCAGATTAGCGCGTGAAGCGTCAATACCGATTATCATAATGTTTATTTCGCCTTTGCCGGTTAGCGGAGGCGGCCGGCGGAAAATAAAAAAATTAGCCAACCTTCCGGCTCGCTAATTATTTCGTGGCTAAGATACTGCGTTTATAAGAATCTAAATTATCCAAAGCGATTCCGGTGCCTTTGGCGACGCAAAGCATGGCATCATCGGCGACATAGGCGGCCACGCCGAGCGTCCGCGTAATTAATTGATCGATATTCCTAAGCAAAGCGCTGCCGCCGGTAAGCACTATTCCCTTATCCATGATATCGGCCGACAGCTCCGGCGGAGTTTTCTGCAAGACTTTTTTGGCGGCGGCGATAATCATTTCTAATTCATTCTGAATCGCTTCCGTCACATCGTCGCTGGAGACGGTCAAGCTGCGCGGCAAGCCGGTGACGATATCGCGGCCGCGGATTTCCAAATATAATTTATCTTCCATATATAAAGCCGAACCGATATTGATTTTTATTTCTTCGGCGGTGCGCTCGCCGATGGCCAAATTATATTTTTTGCGGATATATTCCAAAATCGCGGCGTCGAATTTATTGCCGCCGACGCGCACGGAAGTGGAGGCGACGATGCCGCCTAAAGAGATAACGGCCATTTCCGCCGTCCCGCCGCCGATATCGATAACCATATGACCGGTGGCCGAACCGATGGGAATATCGGCGCCGATAGCGGCCGCGACCGGTTCCTTGATAATATAAGCGGCTTTGGCGCCGGCGGCGATCGTCGCTTCAATGACCGCTCGGCGTTCCGTAGAAGAAATGCCCGCCGGCACGGCCACCATGACTTCCGGACGGAAAAGACGGATACCGCCCAAAGCCTTATTGATAAAATAACGGATCATCGCTTCCGTCGCCCGATAATCGGCGATTACCCCGTCTTTTAAGGGACGAACGGCGATAATCGTATCCGGGGTGCGGCCGATCATATCCTTGGCCTCGTTTCCGACCGCCAGGATTTTTTTATCGATAACGGAAACCGCCACCACGCTCGGTTCATTAATAACAATACCGCGCTTGGGCAGATGGATTAAAGTATAGGTTGTACCGAGATCAATCCCGATTCTTTTAATAAACATGGAGGTAATTAACAAAAACTAATACCAATCTATCTTAGTATTTTAAAGGGTATTAGTCAAACCGGCAAGATTATCAAATTTGTTCTATTCTTCATAGTCGCGATCGACGCTCTTCTTGTTCACCGCGATGATCCGCTTAACTTTTTCGGCAAATTCAAAAGTATCAAAATCATCTTTGAAAAAAATATAATCGGCGCCCAACTGTAAACTGCGCTGACGGCTGTCTTCATCGCTTAAATCGGTAAAGATAAAAATTTGCTTGTCGTTGAGTTCGTCGTCGGATTTTAATTTCTTAATAATCTCAAAACCGTCGATCTTCGGCAAAATTAAATCTAAAATAATGGAATCCGGCTCAAAATCTCGGAGCGTTTCCATCAATTCTTCCAGCTCCTCGGCGCCGGTCGCGGTGGCCACTTCAAATTCATCGGCGGCGAACTGCGATTCCAAGCCATAAAGAAGATTGGCGTCATCTTCAATGATAAATATTTTTTTGTTCTCCATATTTATTCGAGGAAGAATTACGGATTACCGGCGTCGGATAATCCGCGATTCTTCGGGGGTAATAAATTATTTTAACTTTTTCCACCAAGCCACATTAACCTTATACCAGTCGACGGTGGCGCGCAAGCCGTCCGTAAAAGATAGAAGCGGCTCCCAGCCTAATTCTTTCTTCGCTTTAGAAAAATCAATCGCGTATCTTAAATCATGGCCTAAGCGATCAGGAACGTATTCAATCATCTCTTCCCCCTTACCCATTAAACTTAAGATCAAGCCGGTGATTTCCAAATTGGTTTTTTCGTTATTTCCGCCCAGACAATAAGTTTCTCCTATTTTCCCTTTCTTGATTATCATATCCACGCCGCGATTATGGTCGTCAACATGAATCCAGTCGCGGACATTGACACCGGCGCCATAAACCGGAACCGGTTTTCCGGCCATTAAGTTGGTGATAAAAAGCGGAATCAGCTTTTCCGGATACTGGTACGGCCCGTAATTATTGGAGCAATTAGAAATAGTAATCGGCAATTTATAGGTATGATAATAAGCGCGGACCAGATGATCGGAAGCGGCTTTGGAAGCGCTATAGGGCGAACGCGGATCATAAGGCGTCTTTTCATTGAACGGCGGCGCCCCGAATTCCAAAGCTCCGAAAACTTCATCGGTGGAAATATGATGAAAACGAACATTACCGTTATTTTTCGCGGCTTCCAGGAGGACGCGCGTCCCTCCGACGTTCGTCTTAATGAAATCAAAGCTATTCTTAATGGAGCGATCGACGTGGCTTTCGGCCGCGAAATTGACTATTAAACCAACGCCTTTGACTAAGTTATTGACTAAAGTCGCGTCACAGATATCACCTTTAACGAATTCATAATTGGCCTGACCCTCTAAATCCTTAAGGTTATCAAGATTCCCGGCGTAAGTCAGCGCATCCAGGTTGATTATTCTGTCTTCAGGATAATTCTTCAGCCAATAATGGATGAAGTTGGAACCGATGAAGCCGGCGCCGCCGGTAACGAGTAGTTTCATAATATTAGCCTTTTAGTTTCTTTATTATCTCTTCCGCTTCGCCTTCCTTATATTTTTGCTGCGGCCATAATTTCAGGCCGTCGCCCTCGCGGCGCGGAATAACATGAAAATGCAGATGCGGTATTATTTGGCCGGCAATCGGGTCGTTATTGGCCGTGATATTATAACCGCCGACCCCGAGCTTATTTTTAAGTAAAACGCCGACTTTCTTGACCGCGATTATCAGCGCGCTTAATTCTTCCGCCGGAATCGCTTCTATATTGACATAATGATTTTTCGGAATGATTAAAGTATGGCCGGGATTAACCTGGTTGATATCTAGAAACGCCAACGTCTTATCATCTTCATAAACCTTATAAGCCGGAATTTCGCCACTGATGATTTTACAAAAAATGCACATATTTATTTTATTCTGTACGGGCTGTCTTTTTTCGTCTCCCATCTGATTTCATCAATCTCCTCTTTCTTCCCTTCACCTTTATATAATTTATCGGGGAAATTAATGACTAAAGCCGGAAGAGCGGAAACGCATTTATAGCCGTGAACGACGCCCGGCGGCACGATAACCAAGCTCGGGTTATCGGCTCCGACCTCAATTTCTAAAGTCTCGCTCCAGGTTGATGAGTCAGCGCGGCGATCCCAAAGGTACAAACGGAAAGAACCCGGACCCAAAAAGATAAAGCAGTCGCTCTGCTCCGTATGCTCGTGCGGACCGCGGATTACGCCCGGCTTCGTCTGACTGGCGTAAGCCATGGCCATATCGAAGTCCAGTTCATCGCGACGGAAGATTTCCGCCAGCCAACCGCGATTGTCTTCGTATTTTTCTATTTTTCTGATAATCACTCCATTAATCATAAAGGATATTTCAATCTATCAAATACTTCGATAGAATCAATAGAATAAAACTAAAAATTAAATCTTGATTAAGCCGGTCTGAGCGCCGACATGGGCGACTTTAGCGGCGGCGTTCTGCAAGCTTAAATGCAGGGCTTTATCAATATCGCCTTTGAGTAAAGTCCAGCCGGCGGCAAAAGAGGAATTGAAAATATCGCCGACGCCGGTCGTATCCACGCGCTTCTTCTCTTGCAAAATCTCATGCCGATAAACCTTCCGGCCGTCAAAAACCATCACGCCGTCGCTCCCCAGAGTAATGACCACGATTTTGGGACCGAAGCTATGGATGATCTTAATGAGACTCTCCGTCTTATTTAAAACTTCATGATCGGCATTCTTATAACCCTCGGAATTCAAGACTAAAGCCAGCGCTTCATCTTTATTGCAAGCGAGCACGGTCGTCTTTTTCAGATACATTTTTATCTTCTCCGCTCCGCCCAGCAGCTGCGTCATCCCCGGATTCCAAAAGACATTCGGGCCCTTAGCGCCGACGACGGAAAAAATCTTCCTCAAATTTCCCGGCCAATCACCGGCCAAAGAGGCGATGTAGATGCCTCCGGTCTTCTTTAAATAAGAAATATCTTTTTCGTTTATCGCCAAACTCGTATTGGCGGCGCGCTGGGCGAAAATTATCCTTTCACCGTCCGGAGCAATCAGAATAAACGAAGAACCGCTTTCTTCATTTTTTATCTTATCCATCAAGCGCGTATCCACCCGCCGCGCCCGCAAATTTTCAATAATCAAACGCCCGTCCCTGTCGTCGCCGACCGGCGCGAGACAGGCGGTCTTTAAGCCGAAATTAGCCAGACAGACCGCGGCATTAGCCGCCCCGCCGCCGTAAGAATAATAAAATTTATCAACCTTTATTTTCGCGCCCGATTCAAACGCTAGAAGTTTCTGGCGTAAAATATCCGTGTCATTGTTCAGCAATACCCCCTGATCGGTGAAAAAGGAAATGTCGCGTGTTGTCCCGCCGATGGTTATAAAATCGTACATAATAGCTGTTAATAAAATGTCTTATTAAAATTGATTATTTATATAATAACATAAGGCGCCCCTTTCTCCAAAAACCTGGCTCCAAAAATTATCTTTTCTCCAGAAAAAAGGGCTGGAAGCGGCGAGCCGTCGCGCCGGTCAGACTAAACAAGAGCAAGCCGGCCAGTTCGCTCCAAATCATCTGATAAAACAGCCTTGACCAGAAGGCGCCGCTCCATAAAAAGAAACCGCCGGAAGACAAGGCGGAAAAATAAGACAGGAAACCCGACGCCAAGCCGAAGGCCAGCGTCGCGATTAACATTAATAACAGGAAAGAATATAAAGAACGGTTGGTCAGCCAGGCCTTAAGTATCCAGTTAACGAGGATGACGGTCAGACAAAAAAGAAACAGATAAAGTCCGAAAAAATTAAAAGAGTAAAGATCCAAGCAGCCGCCCAAAATGATGGCGGCGTAAAGCGCCGGTCGGAGGCCGAAAAAAAATAAAGTGAAGACCAAAACTATCACCGGCAGATTTATCTGATTAAAAACCGGCGGCAGCGCTAAAATAAAAGAAAACTGGACGATTGCGACGCCCGAAAACAATAGAACTAAAAAAAATATCTGCCCGATTTTTTTTAACATAATCCCATATAATTCCGACGAACTGGATATTAAAAAAACTTAACCTAAGGAATGACCGGGGTTCTTAAGGAATGATAACGGCCACGATAGTTAAATTACTCAAGTTGACTAGAGGCTCGATAGTCGCCGACTGCCAAACTTCATTACTCTCGTTATAAACTTGCGCGATTCGACCGATAACCAGACCGCGGGCGATATGTTCGCCGAGTCCGGAAGTGATAACGATATCGCCGGGAGCTATCTTCTCTAATTGCGGAATATAACTCATCTTGATGGTCAAGCCAAGGTCGCCGTCGGTAATTCCTTGAGTCTTATTGGAATTCTGGATAGCCGCCGCGAGCTGGCAATCCCGATTGATTGTCAAACAAATCTTGGCGGTCGTATCTTTGGTTTCTAAAACCTTGCCGACAATCAGACCTTCTTCGCTGACCACCGCCAAACCGGCGACTAAGCCGTCCTTGGCGCCGCGATTAATGATCAATCCCAGGCTGTCTTCGGCCGCCGCTTCCTTGGCGATAACGCTCGCGACCACGATGCGGGAATTATCATTACCGACAAATTTCAAAGCCTCGCGCAATTTCCGATTTTCTTCCTCTATTTCCAAACTCCGGGAATTGGCCACGGTCAAAACGGCCACTTCCTTAGTCAGGCGCTCAACTTTAGCGTTCAGATCTTCCGGGTTATTATTGGCGTCATAAACTATTTTAAGATCCGCCCCGGCCTTATAAAAACGGCCGGCGATCGGCTTTATCAGATAAGACAAAAAATTTTCCGCCGGACGCGAGATTCCGATCAGATGCAAAAAAAACAAGAGGGCGGCGATTATCAAACCGGAGATTATCAAACGGTTTTTTTTGATTATGACCATATTAATCGGTATTTGAAGGCAAGAGGACTTTCGCCAATAATTCCTTATCGGTTAATAAAATTCCGGTGCCGCGGACCACACAGGTCAGCGGATCGTCGGAAATTTTAACCGGAATTTTCGTGGCCAGAGAAATCGCTTTGTCTAAACCGCGAAGCAAGGCGCCGCCGCCGGACAAATAAAGTCCGCGCTCATAGATATCGGATACCAGTTCCGGCGGAGTTGTTTCTAGAATCGTCTTGATATTATCGATTATCTTAACGACCGTGCGGCTGATCGCTTCCCGAATCTGCTTATCGCTGACCATTAAAGCTTTCGGCAAACCGGTCACCAGGTCGCGGCCGCGCACCTCGATTTCCGTCGGCGTTTCCAGGGGCATGGCCGAACCGACGGCGATCTTAATCGCTTCCGCCAGCTGTTCGCCGATCAGGATATTAAATTCTTCGCGGATATACTCGATAATATCATTATCAAATTCATTGCCGGCCGCTTTGAGCGATTTCCAAGTGACGACGCCACCCAGAGAAATAACGGCGATTTCGGTCGTGCCGCCGCCGATATCGACAATCATGGTCGCGGTCGCTTCGGTCACCGGCAAACGCGCGCCGATAGCGGCGGCCATCGCTTCCTCGATTAGATAAACTTTTCGGGCGCCGGCGGATTTCGCGGCGTCTTCCACCGCTTTTTTCTCGACTTCCGTCAGATCCAGCGGAATGCCGATAACGACGCGCGGCCGGGAAATAAGGGTAAAATGCTCGGCATGGACTTTATTTATAAAATATTTAAGCATCTTTTCCGTCACTTCAAAATCGGAAATAATTCCCTCAATTAGCGGCTTGATCGTTTCAATATGCCCCGGCGTCTTGCCGACCATCTTCTTGGCGGCTTCCCCGACTTCCAAGATTTCATTCGTCCGCTTATTAATGGCGACGACGCTCGGTTCATTAATGATCAGACCTTTATCCACGACATAAACCAGGGTATTCTTAGTCCCCAGGTCGATTCCTAAATCATGGCTGAATTTTCCGAGCAGTTTATTGAACATAGATTAAATTTAAACCGAATAGATTAATAACTCCTAGCGAATAGCCAATCATGCTTAGCCGGCCGGCCGCTGATGAAACATTTTTTATTACGCGGCCTTTTGGCTTCGGATGCCGGCAATAAGACGCGCGATACCATGCCATACTTTTCTTTTAATAGTTTTTCAGTTTCCGGGTCCTCGCTCCAACTAGCTTCAAACCAGCCAATCCGGTCATCGATTTCTTCCCAGCTCTTAATTTTATGGATATGGGACTGCGCAAAATCCTGCGCTTGTTTATATAAATTTTTATGAATTTCTCTCATTATCTTCTTTAGATATTTATTCAAGTCGGCAACCATAATTTTTTCCTTACTGCCCGTATCTCTTCTGAAAATAGTCGCTTGTTTCTCAGTCACTTCTTTCAGACCTATTTCTAAACGTACCGGCACGCCGCGTACCTCCCAATAATTAAATTTAAATCCCGGCGTTTGCGCTTCGCGATCATCAATTTTTAAACGATACTTTCCGGACAAATCTTTTTCTAAATTTTCACAGAAATCTAAAACCTGCGCTCGTCCGGCCTCATCTCGATATATCGGCACTAAAACTATCTGAATAGGCGCGATATTCGGCGGCAAGCGCAAGCCATTGTCATCGCCATGAACCATAATTAAAGCTCCGACAGACCGCCAAGATAAGCCCCAGCTGTTCTGATGACCTAAATGCGATTCACCGTCCGCTCCCAAGTAATTGACTCCAAATACTTTAGCAAAATTAGTTCCTAAGTAGTGGCTGGTCGCCCCCTGGATAGCTTTACCATCCTTAGCCATAACTTCCACCGTTAAAGTTTCTACCGCTCCCGCGAATTTTTCGCTTTCGGATTTCCTTCCGGCAAAAGTCGGTATAGCCATGAATTCGTAAATATCCTGATATACTTTTAACATTTTTTTAGCTTCATCTCTCGCCTCATCTTCGGTCGCAAAAACAGTATGTCCTTCCTGCCACAAGAATTCACTCCAACGCAAGAAAGCGCGCGGTCTTTTTTCCCAACGAACAACATTAGCCCACTGATTGAGACGGAGCGGCAAATCTTTATAACTTTGTATCCATTTAGCGTAAGTTTTATACATCGCAGCCTCGCTAGTCGGACGAATAGCTAGTTTATTAACTAATTCTTCGCCGCCGGCGTGAGTCACGATTGCCAACTCCGGAGAAAACCCTTCAATATGATCTTTTTCGGCCTCTAAGTTCTCCAGGGGGACAAAAATCGGAAAGTAGACATTCTCTACTCCGTCCTCTTCCAACCGTCGATTCAATTCGGCTTTGGTCAATTCCCATATTTTTAGACCATAGGGACGAACAACACCACAGCCTCGAACCTCCGAAGATTCGGCTAGTTCCGCCTCCTTGACAACATCTTGATACCAGGCCGGAAAATCGTCAGCTTGTTTAGTAATTGTTCTTTTTTCATTTATAGACATATAATTATCTACATCTTAACCAAAAAACAGGCTCTTGTAAAGATAATTCAATCTTCAAGAGCCGGGTAATTATATAGGCATTGGCGTCTTAAATAATTATTGCGTCTCAAATAATCATTTACGCTTTAAAATTATTCGCTACATCTTTCTTAGCGCCGCTTTTACTCGCTCGCCGCTATCGGTCAGCTCCTGATCCACGGAATTCAAAGCCGCCCGCGCTTCCGATAAGGAATACCCCAAAGACATCAAGGCGTCTATTTCGTCACTGCCGGAAGCGGCCGCGGAATTTAAAGTTATTGAACTGCCGCCGGAACGCATTATTTTAGTTTTTAATTCTAGAACCAAACGCTCGGCCGTCTTCTTGCCGATGCCGGAAACTTTAGTTAAGAGATTGGCATCGCCTCGGACAATCGCTTCTTTGATATCGGCGGCGGAAGCGATGCTTAATACTCCCAGGGCGGATTTCGGGCCGACGCCGGAAACTGTCAAAAACAATTCAAATAATTCCAAGTCTTCCAGAGATTTGAAGCCGTATAAATTACTGGCGTCTTCCTTAACTTGATGATGCGTATATAATTCGGTCTCCGCGCCGATTTTTAAATCGTTAAGCAAAGTCTCGGCCGCAAAAACCTGATAACCGATATCATGCGTTTCAATAATCGCGTAACTAAGACCCTTGCTTATTATCCGGCCGCGTAGAAATGAGATCATAAATTATTAATTAATCTTCTTATAACTGATAACGGCGGAACTAATCCTATCTTCTTCGGCAAATCCAAAATCGCGATTTGTCCGCCCCCGCCGCCATGCGCCTCTTTTATGACCGCGCCGGTGGCCGCGTCCCAAATATTTTTCGGCCTTAACTTGATTATATCATATCCGGGTCTGATAATCTCTATGGCCTCATTAATCCGGATAGTGTTATGAACTTGAAAAACAACCGGATTAGCCAGCTTTAACTTGGCTAAATTACGCCGGAGCGGCGCCGGCGCTTCTTCTAAAATTTGACCGCAGAATTCCCAGGCGCTCTTTTCGTGAGAATCGGAAATATTCTGATCGGCTTTCCCTCCCAATAAAAATCCGTCCGTATAGCCGCGATGAACTAATTTCGTTTTTAATTCCGAGCCAAGATAGTCCAATTCTTTTGTTAATCTCGCCGGCGGCGTTTTTTTCTGGAGCAGCCCTAAGGCTCGACGATAAATTCCCACCACGGTCGCTTGATAATAGACGCTCTTCGCCCGGCCTTCAATTTTAAAACTCGTCACGCCGGCGCCGGCCAATTCCTTTAAATATTTTATCAAGCATAAATCCTTAGAATTCAAAAGATAAGCGCCGTGGCGCTCTTCGACCAGTTCCAGTTCCTCCGGATGCCCGCCGGTTTTTAAGTCATAACGCTTAACATCATATTCCCAACGGCAAGGCTGAGCGCAATCGCCAAGATTGCCGCTCCTGTCAGCGAATAATTTAGACAGAAAACAGCGGCCGGAATAAGCCATGCACATCGCCCCGTGAACAAAATATTCTAGTTCAACTTTAGGCGCGGCCTGGTGGATTTCCTCAATTTCCCGCAGAGTCACTTCGCGCCCGAGAATAATCCGCCGCGCTCCTTGTGTCGCCCAAAATTTAACTGCTTCAAAATTTGTGCAATTCGCCTGCGTTGATAAATGAATTTCCGCCTTCGGCCAGACTCTTTTAACAAGCGCGATAATTCCCGGATCGGAAATTATCAGCGCGTCCGCTTCAAGATTTTTTAATTTCTTCAGATACGTCGGCAGTTTTTTCAAATGCTCATTATGGGCGAAAATATTAATCGTCACATAAACTTTTTTATCTCTCGCGTGCGCGTACTTAATTGCCGCGGCCACATCTTTCAAATCAAAGTCATTAATCCTGACACGCAGAGAAAACTCCGGAATACCTAAATAAACCGCGTCCGCGCCGTGAGCGAAAACGGTTTTCATTTTTAAGATATTCCCGGCCGGGGCCAATAGTTCTAACTTTTTCATATATATTAGCCAATTTAAAGAAGCCTTTTTGCCATAATTTTCATACTCCTATCCGGCCTATCGGACGGGAACGATTAGAAGCGCTTAATCCGCATCAGCCCGGAAGTCGGGATAACTTCTACCTTTTTCTTTTCCAACTCATCCAAAAACAGATTCATGCCTAAAGAGTCGGAAGCGATATGGCCGGCGATAATGACGTTCAAGTGATATTTCTCGGCTTCCTTACGATGCTCTTCGCTCATATGCATGCCGATAATGGTGCCGATTCCGTACTGCGCCATCTTTTCATACATATCTTTAGAACCCGAGGTGCCGCCGGTAAATTCCGTCACCACAATTTTCCCGCAGCTATGTTCCGGCGCGCCGGCGAAAATCGTCGGGCCGGTCTTTTTAAGCGCGGCCGCTTGATATTCAGGAATAGTTTTTAATAAGTCCAAGATATCGCCGACGGTTTCTAATTTCTGTTTTTTGGCTTTAAATAATTTAACCAAAAAATTGGCGCCTAAATTGTCGGCCGGGGTATGGACGCACATAAAATCCAGACCGAGAAGACGGGCCATATCCACGGCCCGGTCATGATTAAGCGGCGATACGCCGCGGCTCACTTCGGAAATCCGCGACTTAACGACTGACTCGGCGATATTTATCGGCACGCCATAATCGGCCAAAACTTGCGCCTGTAAGGACATGACGTCGGATAAATCCGCTAAAGCCGAACCTTCGGGATGATGCGCGATAACCAGATCGATGTCGCCCATCTGTTTGGCCAATAATAATTCCGAGCCTTCCATATCAATACCGACCAGAATTTTTTTGATTTGCGGCCGATTGTTATCAACTAAAAGACGGGAGTCGGAATAAGGGTTGCTTAACTTTTCCAAATCAAACTCGGCTTTCTCCTTAGCCGGCATTTCCTCATATTTTTTCTGGAGCCGGGACAGGCATTTCTTGACTCGATCTTCTCCGCGTAAATCGGAAGTGACGCCCAGCTTGATTGCCAAATCAAAAATCTGTTTAGTCGTCATATATTTTTATTTAATTTGCTCTTTTTTATCCGTCAGTTGATTCTTAAAACTAGTGAAAGCTTTCAAAACCTCCACCGGCGTGACAAAAATAACCGTGTTGGATTGGTCGCTCGACATGTCGTTGATGGACTGCAGAGTCCTCAAATGCAGGGCGCCGTCGGACCGCGAAAGAATCGCCGCCGCCTTGGAAATATTTTCCGCGGCCGCGAGTTCGCCTTCGGAATTGATGATGACCGCGCGTTTTTCGCGTTCCGCTTCCGCCTGTTTGGCGATGGTTCTCTCCATCGATTCAGGGAGCGAGACATCTTTTAATTCCACGTTATTGACTTGAATCCCCCATTCATCGGTTTCCCGGTCGACAATTTCTTTAATTCTATCGGCAATCTCGTCGCGCTTGCTTAAGAGCTCGTCGAGCGTAACCGAGCCGACGATGTTGCGCATCGTCGTCTGCGCGTACTGCGAAATCGCGTAATAAAAATCCTCCACTTCAATCACCGCTTTTTCCGCGAAGGCCACTTTGTAATAAATAACCGCGTTGACGGTAACGGAAACATTATCGCGGGTGATCGCTTTCTGATCGGGCACGTCCACCGCTTTGACGCGAATATCCACTTTTTTAAAACTCTGAAAAATCGGAATCAAAATTTTCCAGCCCGGCTCCATGATGCCGCTGTATTTACCCATGGTGAATCTGACGCCGCGCTCGTACTGATTAATCTGTTTCAAACTAATCAAAATCAAAATACCGACGATGATTAAAACAGGAATAAATCCTTCCATATATTTATTGATTATGGCCGGTAGCCCGGCCTGATTAAGTTATTTTTGTATGCCTAATTGTAGCTTAGCATCAGCGATTTTTATTTCTTTAACCGCTAAAACTTCGGGTAAAGAATCGATAAAAATAAAATCAGAACTTAAAGTATCTTTCATGATTTCAGATTTCATCTTCTCCGCCGCTTCTTCTACTTCTCCGGTCGCGCCGGATAAGTAAACCGTCGTCCGGTCGTTGAGAGAAAGACCGGCGTCCTTTCTCAGCATGTTGATGAAACGAATAATTTCGCGCTTGATTCCCTCTTGCTTGAGTCCGGGAGTTATGCGCGTGTCCAGTTCAACTTCAATTTTTTCAGTAGCAGCAACAACACAATCTATCGTCTGAACATTTAATTCGTCGGCTATTAATTCTAGATATTCCGGCGCGAGTTTCTCTGCACTTTTTACGGTCATCTTCGCCAGCATCTGACGGATCTTTATCCCCGCCTCGTCGCGTTTTGCCAAACTAAGTTCAACGATATGGCGGGCAAAGGCCATCTTATCTAATACTGTTTGTTTTTTATCTTCGCTATGCGAATTAAATATCCTGCTAAAGAAAGATGGGCGTCCACATTGACCATACGGCCAGCTTTCCAGATGCACGGACCGATTGGCATCTTTAAAATCATAACCGCTCACTTTTTGCCATAGAGTTTCCGCCATAAACGGCATAAACGGCGCCATCAGTTTCGCCAGTTCAGTTAAAACATATTTAGTCGTCAAGAGCGCTTTTTGTTTATCCACATCATCGTCAGATTTAAAGCGATTACGACTGCGGCGCAGATACCAGGTGGACAAATCATCGATAAACCCCGGAATTAAACGCGCTGCCTCAGGTAAATTATAGTGTTTTAAATCCTCGGTAATGGTTTTAGCTAATTGGTCTAAACGAGCTAAAATCCATTTATCCAGAACGCTTCCTTGTTTAGCCAAACTATCGGCCGTATCTTCTTTGACGGATGGATGAATCTTATCAACATACATCGCATAAAATTTATAGACATTCCATAAAAGCATCTGATTCTTGCGCACAGCGTCTTGAATATCTTTTTCATTTAGGCTGGTATCGTCACCGGCCATAATCGGACTAGCCATGAAATAATAACGCAGAGCATCAGCGCCGTATTTCTCAATGGTCGCTCGCGGATCCGGATAATTACCATAAGACTTGCTCATCTTGCGACCGTCCGTGCCGAATAAGACGCCGGTAACAACCACGTTCTTGAAAGCGATCGAGTTAAACAAAGCGTTAGATAAAACATGAAGGTAATAAAACCAGCCGCGCAATTGGCCGGTATATTCAATAATGAAATCCGCCGGTAAAGATTTAGCCGCAAATTCTTTTTTCTCAAAAGGATAATGGAATTGAGCAAAGGGCATAGAGCTGGATTCAAACCAGCAATCAAGCACTTCCGGAGCGCGCTTCATCTCTCCGCCGCAGGCTTCACATTTAAATCGGACGGCATCAATTCCCGGCTTATGTAAATCATTAATTTTATTACCGCTCAGCTCTTCAATTTCTTTCAGCGACCCGACTACTTTTATCTGTCCGCAAGCGCATTTCCAAACAGGAATCGGCGAACCCCAATAACGTGACCGGGACAGGCACCAGTCAGGCGCATTTTCCAAATTGTATTTGAATCGTCCTTCTTTAAAAATCTCCGGTATCCAGTTTATTTTCTTATTGGAATCTACTAATTGTTCTTTTATTTTTTGGATGTTTAAATACCAGGCCTTCTGCGCCCGGTAAATCAAGGGGGTGCCGCAACGATAGCAAAAAGGATAACTATGGGTTACCGGAAAAGTGGAAAATAATTTATCGCCGAGCTTGGCCATCACCGCCAGCCCGGCTTTCTTATAATATAATCCGGAGAATTCCCCCGCCCCGCCGACGTAAATTCCATTCTCATCCATTAAGTCGATTGATGGCAAGTTATTTTTCTTGCCTAATTCAAAATCATCTTCGCCAAAATTTGGAGCAACATGAACAATGCCCGTCCCTTCTTCAATGTTGACGAAATCTCCGGCATAAACCTTATAGGCTTGGCTATTAATTTTTATTTTTTCATTATTCAAATCAAATAACGGTTCATATTCCCAGCCGACTAATTCAAGACCTTTAAAAGTTTTTAAAATTTTAAAGGTATCAATCAATTTTCCGATCTGCGCGGAGGCAATAATATAATTTTGGTTATTACCTCCTTTAACTAAAGAATATTCTATGTTTTCCCCCGCTGCCAAAGCCAAGTTTCCCGGCAGTGTCCAAGGGGTCGTTGTCCAAGCTAAAAGATAGGTATCTGACTGATTTTTAACCTTAAACTTTACAATAACAGATTCTTCAGTAACATCTTTATAAGAACCGGCGTCCATGGTAATCTCGAATTTTGATAAAGGCGTAGCGCAGCGCGGACAATGAAGAGAAGTGCGGTAACCTTCATAAATAAATCCTCTGGTATACAATTCTTTAAAAGCCCAGATCACGCTCTCCATAAACTTTAAGTCCATGGTGCGGTAAGCGTTTTTCATATCAACCCAACGACCGATGCGATTAATATACCACTCCCATTGTTCCGATCCGGACTGGACGTACTGGCGGCAAGCCTCTATAAATTTATCAACGCCCAGAACTTCAATGTCTTTTTTATTTTTCAATCCTAATTCTTTCTCAACTTTGTTTTCAGCCGGCAAACCATGGCAATCCCAGCCCCACACGCGGCCGACATGATAACCATTCATAGTCCAAAATCTAGGAATTACATCCTTAGCGATACTGGGCAGTAAAGTCGCATAATGAGGCAAACCGGTTATAAACGGCGGTCCGTCGTAAAAAACATAATCGCCTTTGGGCGCGTCTTTTTTCAAAGTCTTATTAAAAATGTCCGCCCGCTCCCAAAAATCCAAAACCGTTTCTTCCAGCGCGGGAAAAGAACTTGTGAGGAGTGTTTTTTGTTCTTCGGACATACGTTTAAATCTTATAAAATCAATTAAGCTATTTAAAATTAATCAGACCGTTTTTTTCTTTTTCTTGTTATATTTATCCCAGGCCGCTTGGTCATAGCGTTGCGGACCTAAATAATCTTTTTCACTGTCAAGTTCCTTCCAGGCTTTCTTTTTTCTGGCTGCTTCCGTCGCTTCCTGTCGCTCAATCGCTTTAGTCGCTTTATTTATTTCCTCCTGTTCCAAAAGATCATCCGCCTGTTTTTTCGCCGCTTCTTCAAGTTCATCCTCCAAGATTGGATCGACGGGTTTACCACGCTCTTCCTCATTAGATTCAGACTCGGATCCGAGTTTGGGTCTGGGCCGTCTAAAATTAAGTTCGCCGTTTTCAAAACTCATATTTTTTATTTCAGCTTATTTTAATTATTTCCCGCAGCACTGCTTAAATTTTTTCCCGCTCCCGCACGGGCAGGGATCATTGCGGCCGACTTTCTCCCCGCTCTCGCTTTTTACTTTTTCATGGACCAAGTCAACGGTATTGCGTCCGCTCGCTTCCTTGTGCATTTCTTTGACGGCTCCGGAAAAATTCAAATTCTTCTCCGGCGCGGTAGCGAAAAGTTTCAGTTCACTGGCCGCCGCCATAGTTAAAGCGTCGGCCGTCTTATAAATAGAATAAACGATCTGCCGACTGATCAAATTATTCAGCTCCTGATATAAGTGATAAGCTTCTTTCTTGTATTCCACGAGCGGGTCGCGCTGACCGTAGCCGCGTAAACCGATACCGCGGCGCAGATAATCAACGGTTTCCAAATGCTCCACCCACATCTGATCAAGAGAACGGATCAGGACGCCTTTTTCTACTTCCTTGAATTCTAAATTAGCGGCTTTAAACTGCGCATCCAAAGTCTGATATTTTTTGGCCGCTTCGGCAATTAATAGATTAACGATCTCGCTTCTTAAACCGTCCTTGGGCCGGCCGCTCTTCGCTATTTCTTCCAGCGCTGCCAATAATTCCGCGCCAGTCCAAATCGTGCGCATGGTTTCGGCGATTTCCTTAATATTCCACTCCGAGGCGTTATCGGCGGCGGTATGAAAATCAACCACTTTAGTAATTTCCAAATCAACCATTTCTAAAATAATGTCGCTTAAAGCGCGCGCGGAGTCCACGCCTTCGGCGATTTCCAAGATTTCCCGGCGGCGGCGATAAATTCCCAAGCGATGTTTATTGATGACATCGTCATATTCCACTAAATGCTTTCTGATATCAAAATTATTCCCTTCCACTTTTTTCTGGGCGCTTTCAATGGAACGGGAAATCAATTTATTTTCAATCGGCATATCGGCCGGGACATTGAGAGTCTTCATTAAGTTGCGCATGCGATCGCCGCCGAAGACGCGCATTAAATCGTCTCCGGTGGAAACATAAAATTGGGACGAACCCGGATCGCCTTGGCGCCCGGCGCGGCCGCGCAATTGGTTATCGATGCGGCGCGATTCATGGCGTTCCGTCCCGATAACATGAAGACCGCCTAAAGCGCGAATTTCAGCTTGCTCCGCTTCGAGCGGCGGATTGCCGCCTAAAATTATATCAACGCCGCGGCCGGCCATATTGGTCGCTAAAGTAACCATTCCCTTGCGTCCGGCTTGAGCGATAATTTCCGCTTCTTTCTGATGGTTCTTGGCGTTTAACATCTGCGGGCGCAAGCCTTCGCGCTCCATTAATTCCGCCAAAACTTCATTTTTCTCGATAGAAATGGTGCCGATTAAAATCGGCTGACCGATGGCACTGCGCTCTTTAATATCGCGGATAACCGCCTGGAATTTATCCATTTCCGTGCGGTAAATCAAATCATTTAAATCATGACGGACATTCGGGCGATTAGTCGGAATAACAATGGTTTCGAGCTTATAAATCTTATGGAATTCTTCGGCTTCGGTCGCGGCCGTTCCGGTCATACCGGATAATTTTCCGTACAGACGGAAAAGATTCTGAAAAGTGATGGTCGCCATGGTCTGGGACTCTTTCTGGACTTTTACGCCTTCTTTGGCTTCAATCGCCTGATGCAAGCCTTCGCTATAACGCCGGCCCGGCATCATCCGGCCGGTAAATTCGTCGACGATGATGATTTCCCCGTCTTTGGTGACATAATCTTTATCACGCTTGAATAAAACACGGGCTTTTAAGGCCTGTTCGAGATGATGGACTTCTTTAACTCCGCCTTCCACGTAAATATTTCCTAACCCCAGAATCTTTTCAACTTTATTGATTCCGCCTTCGGTCAAGGTCGCGGCGCGCATCTTCTCGTCCACATTATAATCTTCATTTTCCTCCAAGTGTTCCACTATCTGAGCGAATTTAAAATATTTATCGGTTGATTCTTCGGCCGCCGCGCTGATAATGAGCGGGGTGCGCGCTTCATCGATTAAAATGGAGTCGATTTCATCGACGATGGCGTAATGAAGCGAACGCTGAACGGCCTGGTCCAGACTATAAACCATATTATCGCGCAGGTAATCAAAGCCGAATTCATTATTGGTGCCGTAAGTGATGTCGCAATTATAAGCGTCGCGGCGCGGAATCCTCTCAAAGTGCTGCAGGCGTTCATCGTATTGGCTCTCATCAATATACTCCGGATCATAAATATAAGCGTTGTCATGGATAATGACGCCGATCGTCAAGCCGACGCTATGAAATACCGGCGCCATCCAGCCGGCGCCCAAACGAGACAAATAATCGTTGACGGTGATAAGATGGGCGCCCTTGCCGGCGAGGGCGTTTAAATATAAAGGCAGGGTCGCGACTAAAGTCTTGCCTTCACCGGTTTTCATTTCCGCTATCTGACCGCGATGTAAAACGATACCGCCGACGAGCTGGACGTCGAAATGCCGCTGATTCAAAACCCGACGAGCCGCCTCCCTGATGGTCGCGAAGGCTTCGGGCAATAAATCATCCAAAGTTTCTCCTTTAGCTAAGCGCCCTTTAAATTCCTCGGTTTTAGCTTTTAAATTCACGGCATCCAATTTCTGCAATTCCGGCTCAAAACTGGCGATCTTATCAATCGTCGGTTTCATCGCTTTAACAATTTTTTCATTCGCATCTCCGAATAGCTTAAAAATATTCATAACTATTTAAATAATTTGCCTAAGATTTTATCGCTTCCCTCTTCTCTTGGCGATCAGTTTCTCTTTATATTTTTTAATCACCATTTCCAAATGGTCTTTGACCTTATCGATCGCCTTATACATATCCGCCTCGGTTTTCTCCACGCGCAAAATTTCATGCGGCACTTGCAGATTCACTTCGGCGCGAAAAATCTCGCCCTTATGCTGGCCGCCGACGGATTTGGCTATTTCCACGTCGCAATTTAAAACCTTGATGTCGCCCAAATACTTCTCCAGCCTATCCATCTTTTCTTGACAATAATTCCTGATGGCCGGAGTCATTTCTAATTTTGTCGCTTTCAATTTGATCTGCATAATTTAATTATTAAAACAACTTCGCGATATCTTTATAAGTGATGAAAATTATAAGAGCGATTAAAAGCAAAAACCCGATATTATGGATCAGGGCCTCAATCTCCTTACGCACCGGCTTGCCTTTTATCTTTTCAATCGTCAAAAACAAGATGCGGCCGCCGTCTAGAGCCGGAAACGGCAAGATGTTTATAATCGCGAGATTTAAAGACAACAAAGCCATAAATTGCAGTAAATAAGAAAAACCGAGACGAGCGGCCTGGCCGGTGATATTGGCGATTCCGACCGGGCCGGCGAATTGGTCGCCGACATTGGTGCCCTGGAAAATCTGACTGAATAAATTCACGAAAGCCACCACTATCTGGCCCGAGACCCAAACAGTCACTTTCGCGCCCTCCCAAATGGCCGAGAAGAAAGGATAGCGGATAAGCCCGGAAGAATAAATCGCGATGCCGATGGTCGCCCGGCCGCCCTCCTTGACCGGCGGCGTCACTTTTATAATCTGTTCTTGCCCCTCTCTTTTAATTGATAACTCCGCCTCTTGGCCGGCGCTGGCCGCCACCGCGTCTTGCAAGATTTTTTCCGTGGCTACGCCAATACCATTGATACGCAAAATAGCGTCGCCGGCTTTAAGTCCGGCGCTTGACGCGACTGATTCCGGAAAGACTTCTTGAACCAGCACTTGCGATTCGCTGATACGCGCGTTCTTGCCCGTGGAATCGGAGGATTGCGGCATGCCAATCATATAACCGGCGGAAAATAAGAACCAAGCCAAGACAACATTCATGATTACGCCGGCCGATAAGATAACGATACGCCGCGCAATGGTTTTAGAACTGAAACTGTCGTTTTCTTCCTTGTCGCCGCCGTTCTCGCCTTTTATTTTTACGAATCCGCCCAGCGGCAGCCAATTAAGGGAATAAATAGTCGCCCGCTTAGCCGGATGTAAAGCTTCATTCTCGCTCGCTTCCAGGCTCTCAACGCTGCGATTGCCGAGAATCTTTTTCCACCGCCCGTATCGATTCCGATACCAACCCAGCGCCCGCGGCGGAAAACCGAAACCGAACTCTTCCGCCTTGACGCCGAACCAGCGCGCGGTCAAAAAATGACCGAGCTCATGGGCAAAAACCAAAACGGACAAAACTAAAACGAAAATAATTATTGTTATCAGCATAGATTAGAGTTGGTTATATTTCCATGATATCTTTTTCCTTGCGGTCGCGGATATCTTTCAATTCATCGTTCTTCTTGGCGGAAAATTCATCCAGCTCTTTCATAAAACGGAATTTATCGTCTTCAGACATCTCTTTGGCGTCAAAGGCTTTTTCGATTATATTCTTAACGTTGTCTCGAGCGGCGCGCAAGATGATGCGGACTTTTTCCATTTTCTCGTTAAGTTTCTTCGCCAACTCCCGGCGATTTTCTTCGGTTAAGGGCGGGACAGTCAATCTGATTTTATCCCCTTCATTTACCACGCCAAAACCCAGATTAGCTTCCACGATCGCCTTTTCGATATTCTTGATAACGCCCTTATCCCAGGCCGCGATCAAAATGCTGCGAGAATCGGCGACGGCGATATTGCCGACGGCGTTAAGCGGGTTCATGACGCCATAAGCTTCCACCTGGACATTATCCAAAACCGCCGGATTCGCCCGGCCGGTGCGCAAAACGCCGATTTCTTTCTTGAAGAAATCCAGCGCGTTTATAAATTCTTTTTGTTTCGCTTGTAAATATTGATTCATATATTTCTTTATTTATTAAATATTTTTATGATTTACTTCAGCTTAACCGCTCCCAAATAGATATTATTAGGATTGGAAAAATCAATCAACAATTCTCGGCCGGCGCGGGTCGTCGGCAAATTCTTGGTAATCCAAGTCGTTCCGCCGTCAACGGACTTAAAGAAGGTGGTATTGGTCACATAATAAATATTATTGGAATCTTGCGGATTGACGGCGATGGCGTTGATGACGGCGTCTTTTTCCGGCTGGAGCAGCTTGATGTTTTCCCAAGTGATGCCGTTATCCGGCGAACGCAGAATCATTTTTTCCGTCGCCAAAAAAATCAAGCCGTCTTTGACGCTGATAACTATATCCTTAAAGCTGCCGCCTAAATCATAACCACTCAAGACCGCGTTCAAATCCGTCCAATCATCAACCGCGAAGTTCCGCTCGATGTCGCCGGAATCAGCGGCGTTAGTGTCGGTATTGGAAGTAAAGCTGTAAATCTTATTCTTCTCGGTCGCGACAAAAACCAGGCGGCTATCCAGCGGAGAAATAAGTAAACGTCCCACTCCCTCATTTAATCTCTGAATGGTCCGCCAAGCCAAACCAGAATCGATGCTCTTGATTATTTCGCCGCGGCTCGTGCCGATATAGATATTCGCGGGATTATAATGGTCGATGGCAATCGCGTTAACGCTCACGCCGGTGTTGTTGTCGAAATAGACTTGCGTCCAAGTCCGGGCGCAATCGGACGAACGATAGAGGCGATTGGCCAGAGCCGCGTAAATGAAACATTTATTTTTCGGGTCAACCTTAACATCGTTAATCGTCGTCGTCGGCAAGCCGGAAACAAGAGTCCAGCCCTTCGTAACGTCATATGTATAATATAAACCCTGATCATAGGTCGCCAAATAAATCGTCAACGGATCTTGGGGGTCCATGGACATGACCTTGACGTTAACGTTGCTGATGGACTGAAGACGGCCATCAGTCGTCGGCACGCTGGCAATCGAGCGCCAAGTATCGCCGGCGTCAGTGGATAAGAACAAGCTGCCGTCGACGCCGGTTTTGTTCCCCGAAGAAGAGGTAGTGATGGAACAAGCCGAAACCAAAAGCATAAGCGCCGCGCCCGCGATAATCAATTTTAAATTTTTTCCGGACATATTTTTAAAATATTATTAAAAATTAAGATTAAAGACCGGCTCCTAAAAATTAAAAAATATTCAGTATCAGTTAAAGACGGCTGTCTAAAAATTAAGGGCGATCTGTTCCAAGACCAGGCGCGGATTAACGTTGCCGGCCAGATATTCTTTCGCTTGCGCGAGTATCCGGAATTGATTCAGTATTCCCGCCGCCCCCGCCCCGCCGCCGGCGCCGGCATTTCCGCCTAAAGCCGACAAAGTCTTGGCCAATTCGGATTTAAGCGCCGCGTGCTGAAGATGTTCATTCTCATCAAGACTAAGCAGAAGCAGGTCGCGCGCCAGGCCTTCGGCCATAAAAATGACATCGCCGGCCGCCTCAACCGCCGTTTTGCTCCAAGTCTTATCAATAAAAATCTTATCCAGAATCCCTAAACGTTCGCTCGCGTCAAGCCGCATCAATTCCAGCCAAGCCGTCGCTTTCTCCAGATAAACTTTATAAGATTCGGGGTCAGTCAATAATTTCAAGGCGGCTAAAGGCCGTCCCAAGACCAAGGCCGATAAATCCTTGGCTAAAGTCCGATTCGTCCCTTGAACTTTCAATAAATAATCATAAATGATCGCCGTCGGCACCGGATAAAAATACAAGACTTGAGCGCGCGACAATATCGTCGCCGGCAAACTATGTTCATTGGCGGTTAAGAGGATGATTATCACTTTCTCTTTCGGCTCTTCCAAGGTTTTTAAGAGCGCGCTCTTCGCCTCGGGGCTTAAAAGATCGGCCCGCTTGATGATTCCAATCTTATAGGAATTAAGGAAAGAACTCAAATTCAAGGTCTTGATGAATTCTCGGACCGCCTCGATGGAAATGCTTTTTTTATCGGCTTCCGGTTCCAAAATATGGAGATCGCTGTTGAACCCTTGCGGGTGGCCCTGGAGATTATCGGCGAAAGCCAGCGCAACAGTTGACTTGCCCAGATCATCGGCGCCGGTAAAAACATAAGTCTGAACGATCCGGTTATTTTTCAAACCGCGTTCTAAAAATTCAATCACTTTTTCATTGCCGATAGTCGGCCATTTATAATCTGTCTCGGCCATAAATCCCGCCAAGTTTACTTTGTTTTGGCTTTAAGCATTTTAAATTATTTTCCGGTCGTAATCTTATTTAAATTAGCGTCGCTTATTCCCAGACCGCGGTTCCGGATGACATTATAGGCATCGGCCGGCCGGCCGAGATAATATAATTTTAACTTTAACGGGTCAAAATAATAGGCTTGGCCCTTGTCCTCCACCTTTATCAAGATGCGTCCGGCCAAATTCTTCCAGGCGCTAGGATTATTTAAGAGAGCCGCCAAATTATCATTGGATATTCCTAACCCGAAACGGCACATCAGATTATAGGCATCCTGCGGCCGGCCCAGATAATATTTCTTGCCGTCCACCGGATTAACATACCAAGCCTGACCCTTATCTTGGACCTGTAATAATATCCGGCCGCTCAAGCTCTTGGCGATTGAAGAAACAGCCGAAGCGGAAGAACTTGAAGATGAAGACGAAGAGGATGATGATAAAGAAGATGAAGACGAAGAGGAAGAAGAACCCGTGGCCGGGGCGTTTTCCTTTATCCGCGCCTCAAAAGTCGTGTCCTGATCGGAGGAAATAATAATATTATATAAGAAAACCATCGTCCCGCTGGCATTTTTCGCGTTTAAAACATAACGTCCGGTCTGATTGCGGCGATAGGGGTTATACGGCGCCACATAAACCAGCGCTTGACCGCCGGCATCGGTCGTTAAATTGGCAATCAGGCCGTTATTGGGAATTATTGGATTATTATCGGCATCATATTGCTGGACGGCCAGAGAAAAATTATAATTGCGTTTCAAATTTCCCTGCCCGTCGCGAAGAATTATCTTCAGGGCCGGTACGGTTTTCGCTATCGTCTTATCAGTCCCGCAAGTAAATTTTAGCGCGTCAAAAAACCAGAATTCGCCCAGATCGGATTTTTTATCCCATACTTTTAGGGCATAGATCTTCTGCGCGTCCGGCTTGAAAGCGGCCGTCGCCCGCCCGCCGGAATCTATCGTCCCGCTCGTCACTTTCGTTCCGGCCGTCGGTAAGCCGTTCGCGTCGGTAGTTTGCGTATAGACTTCAAATTTCAGACCGGGAGCGATATCGCCCGCGGCATTGCGCAAGATTATGTTCAGATTAGAATTCTTGGCGCAGGCGCCGGTAGCCGAAGAAGAATAATTCTGATCCAGCGTCAAGAGATATTGGCTCGTGCCGCCGTCGACCACCCGGGTATCCCAAAAATATTTATAAATCCCGTCCGCGCCTTTAACTCCGAGCACATATAAACCGCCGGCGATATCCATTGATCCGTAGCCGTTATCGCCGATAGTAAACTCTCCTATTTTAGTGCCTTTCTGATAATTATCACTAGAATCAGTATCTTGATTATAAACTTCAACTTTCGCCCCGGTCGCGTTATCATCGTCGGCATCTTTCAGGCGGACTTTCAAAACGCTTAAATAGTAATTAACGTTCGTCAGCTGGCCGTCATAGATCCGGATATTATAAAAATAGGACTTGACGCCGCTGCGAGTTATTTCCATAACATAATAATCGCTCAAAGTCCTGTCTAAACTCCGAACACTGCCTTGCGGCAGATAAGCCTTGACGCTGCCGGTCGTGCCGGAATTAAGGCTGGCCAATAATTCGTTTTTTGCCGGTTCGCCGTTCGCGTCCGTTAACTGCGAATAGACATTAAAACTGGTACCCGTCAGTAAATCGCCATCCGAATCGCGAAGCGTAAACAGAGCGCCGCTTAAAGTTCTTTCGCTTGACGCGCTCTCGCCGCAATCAAGATTAATTCCATAAAACCAGAAACTGGCGTTATCTTTAGAAATAGTCTGAACGCGAACGACATAAGTATCGCTAGACATACTGGAATTGCGCCAGCTTAAATTCACCCGTCCTAAAACCGCGTCCGTATTGCCGCCGGTAAATTTCGTCGTCGGCTTGACGACGCCGTTTACGTCCGTTTCCTGTTTATAAATATCCACGCGGGCGCCGGTAATATAAGACCCGCCTGGATCACGAGCCACGAAACTCAAAGCCGTATTCTGATCGCAAACCGCCGCCTGAGAAGCGAGGGGGATTAAAAATAAAACAGCCGTCAAAAAAACAATTCCTAAAATCATCCGATAATTTTTTATCTTTAACATTTTGTTTAATATTAGCAAAATAAATCAAATTTTGCAGCTATCTTGATTAGAAACGGAAATCATTTCGGATAACTGACTCCAGTATAGCATATTTATAAAAAAAATAAATTGACTTTTTTTATTGATTTTTGAGGGTTAAGCTGTTATATTTAAGACATAATTCATTCCCAATCCAGTAAAAAAATATGTTAAATCGTTTCAGGAAATTCATCCTTTTGGCGGGCGACCTGTTCAGCCTTAATCTGGCGCTATATCTGACTATCACTATCCGTTACCCGCAACCGCTTTGGGCGGACATGTGGACCCAGCATTCACGCTATTTTTTTGTCGTCTTTATTATCTGGCTGCTCGTTCTATACATTAATGATTTTTATAATCTCAATCTAAAAGCGAGCGGTCGGGCCTTCTTCCAAAAATTGATCGGCGCCATCGTTTTAAGCGGCGGTTTGTCCATTCTCTACTTCTATCTAAATATCAACACCAGTCTCGCCCCTAAAACCAATCTCTTGATTTTCTTGGGTATTTTCAGTTTTCTCTTCTTGGTCTGGCGCAACCTTTACCAGGTCCTAATTCATTTTTTTATTCCCAAAGACAGCCTGGCGATAATCGGTTTCAATCAGAAAACGGAAAAAATAATCGCCGGCCTGCAAAATAATCCCGGCGCCGGCTACCAGGCCGCCCTTATTTTCAAGAGTCCGGAGGAAATAGCGGCTTTGGCCGATAACGTCCGCGCCAAAAATATCCATACTATCGTCATTTGCGACGATTTTGAATTAAACGATGGTCTGCGCCAAGCCTTATTTAATTGTTTATCCTTAAATATCACTTTTTTTGATTACCCGGATTTTTATGAACTCCTGACCGGTAAGGTTTCGGTCGAAGAGATCGGCCCGAGCTGGTTTCTGGAAAATCTGAAAGAAGGCAGGAAGAATTATTATAATTTTATCAAACGGTTAACAGATGCGATTTTAGCGATCATAATTCTTGTCATCACCCTGCCCCTCTGGCCCTTAATCGCCATAGTTATCAAGCTCGGAAGCAAGGGCCCGGTCTTTTTCCGCCAGGTCCGCCTCGGCCGCAATGAAAAACCTTTTAAAATAATCAAATTCCGGACCATGCGCACGGAGGGTAACGACTTGTCGCTAACCGTTAAGGGCGATAAGCGCGTCACCCGCTTCGGTTCCTTTCTGCGGAAGACGCGACTGGACGAGATTCCTCAAGTCTTGAATATCCTGCGCGGCGAGATGAGTTTTATCGGCCCGCGCCCGGAACGTCCGGAAATAATCGCCGACCTGGAGAAACGGATTCCTTTCTATAAGACCCGGCTCCTGATAAAGCCGGGGCTCACCGGCTGGGACCAGATTTCCGGCCATTATCATTCTTCCACGGCCGAGGACAGCTTGGAAAAACTCCAATACGATTTATACTATCTTAAGCAACGCTCGCTTTATCTAGACTTATCCATCGCTTTGCGGACGGTTGCGACCATACTTAGCCGCGGGGGGAGGTAAAGCGCCCTTAATAACCTCAGTCCCGATTTTATCCTGGCCTGAAAATAGCCGGGATAATTTTTTTTATAACGACGAATTATTTTATCGGTCGCGGTTATTGTTTTAAATTTCCGTTCTTTGGTTATCCCGCCGGAATGAATAAGATAAGCCGTCATCACTTCGGGCAGGTTTGCGAATTTAGAGTCGCGTCCCATTTTTAACCATAAATCATAATCCTCGCCGATATTAAAAGTTTCATCATAACCGCCGGCTTTTATGAAGGCGCTTTTTCGATACAAGACGCCGGATTGAGCGATCTGATTCTTCCCAAGCATCCGCGCCCGGATTTCTTCATCAGCAACGGCAAAAATATCTTCTTTTAAGATCCGGCCGGTTTCGTCTTCGCATCTTATCGCCGTACCGATGAGCCCGACTCCAGCATGCTTATCTAAAAATGCGGCTTGCGATTTCAGCTTATCGTTGTCCAGCCAATAGTCATCACTATCTAACATCGCGATGTATTCCCCGCGCGCCAGGAGGACGCCGCGATTGCGGCTCTTAGATATTCCGAGATTGAATTCGTTTTTAAAATATTTTATCCGTTCGTCGCGCAGTGCCAGACCGCAAACAAAAGTTTCTGTCTCGTCATTAGATCCGTCATCAATAATCAGTAATTCAAAATCGCGATAATTTTGCGCCAAGACGCTCGCGATCGCTTTCGGCAGAAGATCGGCGCGATTATAGGTAATGATGATGACGGAAATTTTTGGCGATGAAGTTACAGGCATATTTTTTAGATTATACTCTTCCCCACTCCCCCGGCATCAAATCGCAATAGGCGGCCGGGTATTTATTATTCCATTTTTTCGGGCCGATAACAATCTTGTCGGGATTCTGATTCAGCCAGGCGCCCCAAAAACTGAAAGAAGAATTGGCGATGATATTATGCCGGCATTTAGACATGAGCATCATTTCTTCATAATCTTTCATTTCCGGATTAGAAACGAAGACCAGCCGGAATCCGCCCCGAAGATTCTCTTTCGCCCAAGCGATATCGTCGGAAAAAATATAAAAAACCGGCGCGAAAATTTTATCCGGCGCGGGAATACTTTTTCCGGAAACATTTTTTCCAAACTCATTTATTTTTTTACTCATCAGAGCCAGAGCCTTCTCGTAATAGGCCAAATCGCAGATAAAATGCGCCCGTTTCGTTTTCGCGTCACTGATATAATCGCCGCGGCGAATATGGACGGCGACGGAAGCGGTAGCGGCCATTTCCGCCATTAAAGACCCATATTTTTTAGACAAATCTTCTTTTAAACTAACTTCTTCCAAAAGCTCGGCTCGTAAAAGTTCCAGATATCTATGGCTCTGGAAATAACCGTCCAAATACGGCGCGCGCGTTTTTAACATCTTAGTCTCGTAGCCGATATGATAAATTCGAAAAACTTTGGCCTTGATTAAACGCCAGCCCTTAGAAACAAACCCGTAAGGATATTTAGCGCGTTTAATTTCATCAGGAACCGCTAAGGTCGCCCGGATATTAAAATTATCCAGACTGTAAGTGCGGTAAGTATCTCGCTTCGCGCCTAAAATATCCTTATCCAGTTTCAATTCTTCCCCGCGCCGGCCGGCAATGAGCCGCCCGAAAGCGTATTGGAATAATTGATTGCCGAGCCCGCCTTTTAATTTAATTATAGTCATAGTTTAAAATTCTCCTTAAACCAATCATAGGTTAGCTTCAGCCCCTTATCCAAATCGGTTTTTGCCTTCCAACCCAACGCCTTAAGCTTACTCACATCCAATAATTTTTGGGGAGTGCCATCCGGCTTGGCGGTATCCCATTTTATGGTTCCGGAAAAACCGACGATACTCTTGATTTTTTCCGCCAATTCTTTAATCGTCAAATCCTGCCCCGTACCGATATTGATAATTTCGGACTGATCATAATTATTCATCAAGAAGATAACGGCATCCGCCAAATCATCGACAAATAGGAATTCCCTTCTGGCCGCGCCTGTCCCCCAAAGTTCAACCTGATCCGACCCCTTAATCTTGGCTTCATGAAATTTCCTGATTAGAGCCGGTAAAACATGGGAATTTTCCAAATCAAAATTATCATTGACGCCGTATAAATTGGTCGGCATCACCGAGATAAAATTAGTTTGATATTGAGAATTGAAGCTTTGACACATTTTTATGCCGGCAATCTTGGCGAGAGCGTAAGCGTCGTTGGTCTCTTCCAGATATCCGGACAGCAGGTATTCTTCTTTGATCGGCTGGGGACAAAATTTAGGATAAACGCAAGAAGAACCTAAAAATAAAAGCTTTTTTACCCCCTGTTTCCAAGAATTATAAATGACATTATTCTGGATCTGCAAGTTATCATAAATAAAATCCGCCTTGGCCAGCTTATTAGCCATAATGCCGCCGACTTTCGCGGCCGCCAAAAATACATAATCCGGCTTCTCTCTTTCAAAAAACGCCGTTACCTGCGCTTGATCCAATAAATCTAATTCTTCCCGGGTTTTTAATAGCAAATTAGCATAGCCCTGACTTTGTAAATTCCGCCGGATAGCGGATCCGACCAGACCTCGATGGCCGGCAATGAAAATTTTAGAATCTTTATTCATAATTTTAAAATTAATCGGTTCTTAGTTTTAAGATTAATCGGTCCTTAACTCTGAGATTCGACCGATTTTTTTAGGATTGAACGGATTTTTCTTTATCAAAATCAGCTTCAACCATTATCTTTACCAGCTCTTTAAATTTGACTTTCGGTTCCCAGCCTAGCTCTCTTTTGGCTTTAGAGAAATCACCGATCAATAAATCAACCTCGGCGGGGCGGAAATATCTCGGATCGATTTCAATTATAATCTTACCGGTGGTCTTATTTTTTCCTTTTTCCGCCAAACCGGTTCCTTCCCAAACTAAATCTATCTCCAAAACCCGACAAGCTTCTTCCACAAACTCTCTGACTGAATGCGTTTCATTGGTGGCCAAGACATAATCGTCCGACTTATCTTTCTGGAGCATCAGCCACATCCCGGCCACATAATCTTTAGCATAACCCCAGTCGCGCCGGGCGTTCAGGTTTCCTAAATATAATTTTTCCTCTCGGCCCAATTTAATCTTCGCCAAAGCGCGTGTTATTTTCCTGGTCACGAAAGTTTCGCCTCGACGAGGAGATTCGTGATTGAATAATATCCCGTTACAAGTAAATAACCCGTAACTTTCCCGGTAATTCTTGGTAATCCAATAAGAGTAGAGCTTGGCGCAGCCATAGGGCGAGCGGGGATAGAAAGGAGTGGCTTCATTTTGCGGCACGGCCTGAGCCTGGCCGAACATCTCCGAAGAAGAAGCCTGGTAAAATCTGGTTTTTACTCCAGTTTCTCTGATTGCTTCCAATAATCTTAAGGTTCCCAGACCGTCGATATTGCCGGTATATTCCGGAATGTCAAAACTGACGCGAACATGGCTTTGCGCGCCGAGATTATAGATTTCATCCGGCTTTATTTTCTCTATTATCCTCTCCAGATTACCGGAATCGGACAGATCGCCGTAATGTAAAAAGAATCTGATCCCGTTCACATGAGGGTCGGAATAAAGATGGTCTATCCGCGCCGTATTGAAAGTTGAAGCGCGCCGGATTATCCCGTGGACTTCATAACCTTTATCTAAAAGAAATTCGGCCAAATAAGATCCGTCCTGACCGGTAATGCCCGTGATTAAAGCTTTTTTCATAGCGTTATAAATTAATATTATTATTTATAATCAAATAATTACAATACTGAAAATTTTCCAAATCCTCCCGATAATCAACCGGCACTATTCTATCGGGCATTATCTTGTGGAAACTATAATCAAGCTGATTGGTTTTAAAATAATTGAAAATATCCCGCAAAAAAACCCGGGCGTCAATATAAGTTCCTCCGTATTCCAGCTGGAGCAAGCTGATCTTACCGGCTGACAGCATTCTTTTGGCGCCGAGCAGAACCTCAAGCTCGTTGCCTTCAACATCAATCTTCAAAAAATCAATCTTGTTTATACTACTAGCCGTGCAATAATCGTCTAAAGACTTCAAAGATATTTTTTCTTTCTGGTAATTATTCTTGCCCCCTGAATCTTCCCGCCAATACACGGAATTTATCGTTGAATCTTGGTTACTGACATACATATCTTTGATTTCATTTTTTGAACCCAGGCCGAAATCATTTAAAATCACGCCATCCGGAAAATTATTCTGTTTCAAAGCCGAGAATGTTTCCTGACACGGCTCAAAACAATGCACGGTCGCGCTCGGACTAATACGCAAAACCGTCTTGGTCCAGTCGCCGATATTGGCGCCCACATCAAAAACCACTCCGGCCGCCGCCAGATATTTCTTTAAAACGAACATCTCGCCGTTAGTGGCGATATCGCAATTATTTTCTCCCCGATGATTAAATACCAGCCTGTTCGCCAAGCGATACAGATATTTATTTTTGGCGATAAAATAAAATAATTTTCTCAGACTTGATTTCATAATAATTAATTAATTTAACATAAATAACCAAGC
>Ga0268276_1000885_pt1 | contig 32336 bp, 31 predicted proteins | sample saktaG_4_FD_190145 | JGI IMG/M metagenome (GOLD analysis project Ga0268276, IMG submission 190145) | Saline water microbial communities from Sakinaw Lake, British Columbia, Canada - sak_2010_1_5_45m | ecosystem: Environmental > Aquatic > Non-marine Saline and Alkaline > Saline ...
AGGCCGACGCCGAAGAGAATCGCTTTCATTTCCGGCGTAAAAATAGATTCGCTCCTTTTGACCGGCCGGCGTTTCATGACGCCGTCGTCATTAGATTCAAAAGCTAGGGAAAAACTGGGCAGGCCGTCGTTTAAAATATTTATCCAGAGGATCTGCGTCGGCAGCAAGGCGAGCGGCAGATTAAAAAGAACGGATCCTAAAATAAGAATTATTTCCGAAAAGCAGTCGGAAATAAGATAAGTCAAAGATTTTCGGATATTATCAAAGATAATCCGACCTTGTCTGATCGCGCTGACGATGACGCTGAAATTATCGTCGAGCAGGACGATGTCGGCGGTTTCTTTGGCGACTTCCGTGCCGGAGCCGAGGCAGATGCCGATATCGGCCGCTTTCAGGGCCGGCGAATCGTTCAAGCCGTCGCCGGTCATGGCCACGACTTCCCCGTTCTTTTTTAAAGCGTTCACGATGCGCAATTTATGGTCCGGACTGACGCGAGCGTAAACCGCGACGGTCTTCACTAATTCTCTCAGTTCGCCCTCATTGAGTTTCTCCAGAAAATCACCGCTGATAACGCCGGCCGCGCCCAAATCCATTTTTAATTCTTCGGCAATGGCTTGGGCGGTATTAGGATGGTCGCCGGTGATAATTATCGGCCTGATGCCGGCGCCCTGGCATAAAGCGATAGTTTTTCTAGACTCGTGACGGAGCGGATCTTTAAAAGCCGCCAAGCCGATGAAAGTTAAATCCTTATCCACTAAATTCCAATTTTTTTCTTCCGCCGTCGGATTAAAAGGCAAGGTTTCTAAATCACGATAAGCGAGAGCGATAACGCGCAGGCCGCCACGAGTCAAATCTTCATAAAGAGCCAAAATCTTTTCTTTGTCTTTATTTTCCAGCGCTCTTATTTTCCCGGCGTCTTCAAGAAAAACACATTTTTCCAAAACGATTTCTCCCGCGCCTTTTTCATAAAGACTGAAAGCGTTTCCTTTTTGATGCAGGCTGATCATGAATTTCCTGATGCTGTTAAACGGCAGTTCGCTTAAGCGCGGTTCGTCCTTCATTAATTCCGACTGACTCACGCCTAAATCCAAAGCGACTTTTAAAAACGACACTTCCAGCGCCAGCCCGGAGCTCTTAAAAGTCTCCGGATTAATAACGGCGTTATTGCATAAAACGCCGGTCTTTAAAGCCAGCATAAAATCTTTTAATTTTGACAAGTCGCGAGGACCCGTTAATTTCGCCGGCGCCAAGCGTCCCGAATATGAAACGATTTCTTCCAAGCGCATTTTTCCTTCGGTTAAAGTCCCGGTCTTATCGGAACAAATGGCCGTAATAGACCCCAGCGTTTCCGCGGCCAATAATTTTCTGGTCAAAGCCTTTTTTTTGACGATATGTTTCATGCCGATGGCGAGAATGACGGTAACGGCGACGGATAAGCCTTCGGGGATGGCGGCGACCGATATCGCGATCGCGGCCAGAAGAATATTTAAGAAGCTTAAGCCCTTCAAGACGCCGGAGATGACAATAATCAGACAAATGGTGACGACGCTCAAACCGAGAAGACGGGAAATCCTAGTTAGGCGTTCCTGCAGAGGCGTCGGGCCGCTTGCGGCCGTCTTGACCATGGCCGCGATTTTTCCGACTTCGGTTTTGCCTCCGGTCGCGACCGTAATCGCGAGTCCGTGCCCGCTGATAATATTGGTTCCGGCGTAGACCATACTTTTACGATCGGCTAAACCGGTCAAGGGCGCGCACGGTTGAATGCTTTTGGAAACGGATAAGGACTCCCCGGTCAAACTGGCTTCATTCACTTCTAAATCAAAATTCTGAAAAACGCGAGCGTCGGCCGGGATTATCTGGCCGGCTTTTAAAATTAAAACGTCGCCGCTTGCGACCGCCGCGGTCGGAATCTCTATTTCCCGCCCGTTTCTTTTAACGTAAGCTTGATGCTCCACTATTTTTTTAAGTTTGCTTAAAGCGCTATTGGCCTTATCTTCCTGAATAAAGCCGATAATGACATTGACCAGAACGGCGGCGGCGATTACTTGAGCGTCTATAGTTTCACCGACGGCAAGAGAAATAACGCCGGCGCCCAGGAGAATATAAATCAGGGGATTCTTGAATTGGGATATAAAAACTTTCAGGCGGCTATAGGGTTCTTCTTCCACTAAGACATTGAGCCCGTCTTGAGCCAGCCGTTTTTTCGCCTCTTCGGAGCTTAGGCCTTCAGGCGAGGAGTTAACGGCTTTAAAAACCGCTTCCGTTTTCAATTCATAAAAATCTGGCGGGTGTTTATCTTCCAAATTTTTATTCTCTAAATTTTTATTGTTTGGCTTATTCATATGCAAACTTTATTTTATATCTTTTTCCTTAAAAATTTTATTCTTTCCTAAGCGCATCTATCGGATTCATTTGGGCCGCTTTTTTCGCCGGATAAACTCCGAAGAAAATGCCGAATAAAAAAACGAAACTGATAGACACGACGAAAGCCTTTAGCGGTATTCTAAATTCCCAAGCCAAACCGGCGAAACTGGCGCCAATCGCGATTAATTTGGAAACGATGACGCCGAGGATGACGCCGATAACGGCGCCCAGAAGAGTAATCAGGACCGCTTCCACGAGAAATTGCGTCATAATATGGCTGTAATTGGCGCCGACCGCTTTCCGCAGGCCGATTTCCAGCGTCCTTTCGCTGACGATAACATACATGATGTTTAGTATCCCGACTCCGCCGACAATCAGAGAAATAGCGACAATCGCCAATAAAAGCCAAGTCAAAGCGTTGGTGATAGTATCCAACATTTTCATCATTTCTTCCATGGTGGTCACGCGAAAATCATCTTTGGCCGGGTCGGTAATATCGTGATTATCGCGGACGACGCGTTTTATCTCTTCGGCGGTATCGGCCGCCAGTTTCGGGTCCTGAAACTGGTGAATCATATACATAAAATAATCAATACCCATGATTTTTTGCTGCAGCGTCCGCACCGGGACATAAACGTAATCATCCAGATCCATCCCCATGGTCGCGCCGCGCGATGCCATCACGCCGATAACCCGGAATCTGGCTTTACGGATGGTAATATATTGGCCGAGCGGATCAGAATCGCCGAACAACGTTTCTTTTATCTTACTGCCCAAAACCGCGCTTTGACTTAAGGCCTGATCGTCTTCGGCGCTGAAAAAAAATCCCGACGCCATCTTACTTTTATCAATATCCAAATAAGTGGCGCTGACTCCAAATAAACTGGCGGCGCGCGATTCATTTTTAAAAGTGATTTTTTCTTGAGCCATAACCGCTCCGTAACCGCCGACGATATTAGGAATTTTATTAATATCTTTTAAATCTTCGCCGTTTAAAGTCGTCACTTGGACGCCGGAAGCGAGAGCCATCGCGCTTTCCGTATCTCCCGAAGTTCCCTTTTTAGCGGTCGGCACTTTTATTTCCGTCTCAATGATATTGGTGCCGAAAGCTTCCATCTGTCCGACCATTAAACTCCTGATGCCCTCGCCGGCCGAATAGACGATGATAATGCTGGCGATGCCGATCATGACCCCGAGCACGGTCAAAAAAGTCCGCATTTTATTCGCGTTCATGGATCTTAAGGCCATTTTTATCGCCGGAAAAATTTTATTCATAACTTAAAGCTTCCACCGGTTCCAGGCGGCTGGCCTGGCGCGCCGGATATAAGCCGAAAATCAGACCGATTAAAGTTGAAACCGATAAAGCCAAAATGATTGAAGAAGCGGAAACGATGAATTCATAATTATAGCCGAGCCGGCGGACGATCAAAGAAATAAGCCAAGAACCGACAGTCCCCAGGATTATTCCGCCGGCGCCGCCAATCAGAGTCAAAGTTATCGCTTCAATTAAAAATTGCCAGATGATATGGCGATTGTTGGCGCCAAGGGCTTTACGCAGGCCGATTTCCTTAGTCCTTTCATTGACGCTGATGAGCATGATGTTCATGATGCCGATACCGGCGACGATTAAGGATATCGCCGCCATGGCGATTAAGAAATATTTGAGCGCGTCCGTAATCGTGATAATCATATCGAGAGCTTGGGCCAGGCTGCGAACGGAAAAATCATCGTCCTGTCCGCTTTGATCTTTGATATCATGGCGGTCGCGCAAAACAATAATCGTATCGGCCATCACTTGGTCCACGCTGGCGGCGCTACTCGCTTTCATCCGAATAAAACTTAAATGGTTGACGCCGTTGATTAATTTCTGGGCGGTCTGAAGAGGAATATTAATCTGGTCGTCGTAATCCACGAAAGCGACCGTGCCCCGCGGCACCATCACGCCGATAACTTCAAAAGATTGTTTCTTTATTTTTATCTGCCGGCCGACGGCGTCGGAATCGCCGAATAATTCTTGCTTGACGGTTAAACCAAGCACCGCGACTTTAGCCATATCACGGTCTTCTTCCGCCGTAAAAAACCGGCCCGCGTCCACTTCTCCGCCTTCAACTTTCAAATAATCTATGGAACAACCGTTAATGTTCGTCTCATAATTCATCTGTCCCCAGCTGGCGGTCGCCAGACCGCGCGAATAGCCGACGGCGCCGTCAAGGTTAGGCACTTGGCGACGGATAGCCTCCAAATCTCTTTCTACCAGGGTCGTAATCGCAATACCCATGACTGAAGCCGGCGGACCGCTGGAGTCTGATTTTCCGGGCAAGATTCCGACCAGGTTTCCGCCCAAACCCTCAATCTGGCTGATTATCAAGCTCTGCGCCCCCGCGCCGAGAGACATAATCATCACGACCGCGCCGACGCCGATAATTATTCCCAGCATGGTCAAAAAGCTTCTCGCTTTATTAGTTAGAAGCGCGCGGACGGAGATCTTAAGGGATTGCTTAAAAGGAAAACGCATCAGCGTTTTATTATTTTAATAATTCGTTATTTTAATATTTCGCCGTCATGGGCGCGGCGGCGGTATTTTATTTTTTCGTCGCTGATAATCTCGCCGTCTTTTATCTTGATTATTCTTTTCGCGTGTTCGGCCGTGTAGGTTTCGTGAGTGACGAGAATGATGGTATTGCCTTCGTCGTTAAGCTTCTGAAGTATGGCCATTATTTGCGTGCCGGATTTAGAGTCAAGATTGCCGGTCGGTTCGTCCGCGAAAATGACCGACGGATAATTAACGAGGGCGCGGGCGATGGCGACGCGCTGTTTTTCGCCGCCGGAAATCTGGTTGGTATAATAATGCAGGCGATGACTGAGGCCGACGCTGGCCAGAACTTCTTTCGCCCGGCGGTCATGATCTATTTTTTCGTCGGAATAAATAAGCGGCAATTTGACGTTATCTAGCACCGTCGTCCGCGGCAATAGATTAAAAGACTGGAAAACGAAGCCGATTTCCTTGTTGCGCAATTTAGCCAAGCTGTCATCGTCCAGATGCGTGACGTTTTTCCCTTCCAGAAAATATTGGCCCTGGGTCGGGTTGTCCAGTAAGCCGAGGATATGCATCAAAGTTGATTTGCCGGATCCCGACGGTCCCATGATAGAAACGAATTCGCCTGCCTCAATTTCAAAATCAAGACCGCGCAAAACCGTAGTCAGGGTTTCGGCGGCGCCGTAATCTTTGCCTAAATTTTTAACGCGGATGAGCATATCAAGAAGGAGGGTTAACAAAAGAAAGTTTAAGCCCGATTAATTCACGACTTTAATAAAAGTAATTATTTTCTGCCCGGCCGCCAGGTCGTCGCCGTTTATTTCTATCAGGCCGTCATTACCGGATATTCCGGTTGTTACCGGAATTTCTTGGACTTTATTACCATCGGTTAAAACGCGGACAATTTTCCCGCTGCCATTTTTATCAATCACCGCCCGCGCCGGAACCAGCCAGACATCGTCTTTCTTATTGGTGGTGATGGTGATATTGGCGGTCATGCCCGCTTTGACATCTTGAAGATTCGCGCCCGTGTCGGTCAGGCTTATTTTGACTTTATAGTAAGTTATGCCAGAAATGACAGTCGCCGCCGGTTCTATAAAATAGACCGAACCGCTGAATTTCCGCGTTTCGCCGAAGGCGTCAAAATCGATTACGGACGAATCGTTCAGTTTTACTTTAGAAATATCCACTTCGGAAATATCCACTTCAATTTCAAAATTATTTTCCGTGAGCATCGTTAGCGCCGCCTTGGAAGAGACTTGCTCGCCGATTTCATAATTTATCTTGGAAATTTGTCCGTCAATCGGGGCGATGATTTGGCTTTCCGATTCTTGTTTTTTTATCAAATCCAGATTCGCCTGGGCTTGCGCCAGTTGCGCTCTGGTCAAATCAATATCCTCGGAGCGCGCCGGCGTCTTAATGCTGATCAATTGTTTTTGGGCGATATTCCAGGCCTGTTTCGCGGCGCTTAATTTAGACTGGGCGGCGACGACTTGGCTCTCGCCGTTTAATTTCACGGAATTATAGGTGTTGCGAGCGTTCTTCAAGGCGTCGTCAAGATTAACTTGAGCCGAACCTAAAGCATCAGTTGCGGCCGCGACACCGGTATCATAAGAAAGAAGCGCGTTACGGAAGGCGTAATCGGCGCTTTGAATGGCGCTGACGCCCGTACTGACGGCGTTTAAGTTGGCGCTGACATTAGTTTTATAAGCGTCCAAAGTCGCTTGCGGCAAAACGGAAGAGACAACCGTATTTTCCAGACTCTTGAAACAATTATTGGCCGTTTGATTGGTTATTTCCAAATAAGCCAAAGTCAGACTGACCAGATTTTTTAAATTCGCTTCCGTGGTAAAGGCCTTAGTCGTTAGGAGAGTGACCGCGGCCGGAGCTTTCGCGTCGAGCGCCAGAGCGTAATCATTTTTAGTATTCAGGAGGATGGTGGAATCTTTGATGCCGAAAGTATTTTTCAGGTCAGCGTCGTTTAAGAGACGATTAATATAATCCAAGGCGCTGTTGGCGATGCTTATTTTCGCGTCGGCCGTATTGAGCAAGCTATCGCGGCTATTGTCTATTGTTTGTCGGGCGCTAATTTTAGCGTTAGCTAAATTAGTTTGGGCGGTCGCGACCGCCTGTTCTAACGGCGTAACATCGCTGGCCGATGACGATTCTAAATCCGCCAATTTTTTTGCCGCCTGGCTTAAATTCTCGGCGCTTAGTTCCAGCGCTTTCGCCAAATCGTTTTCCGCGGAGGAATAAGCGCTTTTAGCCTGGGCCTCTTGAGCGGCGCTGATAGCGATATCTTGAGCGGTCGCTCCTTTTAATAATTTATTCAAGTTGGCTTGGGCGACGTCAAAACTGGAAGCCGCTTCTTTTTCTTTTAAAATCAAGGAATTCAAATCTAATTCCATCAGGACGGTGTCTTTTTTGATCAGATCACCGACTTTGGCCGTTATTTTATTAACTTGGCCGCTAAGCGCGAAGCTAAGTTCCAGTTCCTGGCTGGCCTTGACCGTGCCGACTTCGGTAACGGTCTGAATAAGAGTTCCCTTTTTCAGATTAACGGTCGTATATTCGTTTTGCGGCTTTTTTTTGAAAATAAAAAATGACGCGATAATAGCTAAAATAATCGCCGTTATAATAAGCCCTTTCTTTTTTTTGCTGGACATAAATTAAATTTGATTATCTTAATGGGACACCCCATTTTATTATCTAATTTTATCAGAAACGGCCTTAAAAAACAAACATTAAAAAAACGTTAAAAAACGGGCAAGGGGCCGTTGAAAAAAGCCGTCGGGAATTAACTGTTTAAAACTGATTTGACATTTATCCGGTTTTTGTATTAATATAATTTGATACCTATAATATTCGTGAATTAGAAGTCGTAAATTATAATGTATAACGTTCATTAAAAATCAATTAAAAATGGCACAGATTCCAAAACAACTAAAAAACGACAAATTGTCATCATATTTGTCGGGAACCGGACTGAAACGTGTCTCTCAAGGAAAAGTGAGAGATACTTGGCGCCTTGATAATGACAGCTTATTGGTCGTGGCTACGGACAGAATCAGTATCTTTGATTTCGTCTTAAACGCCTTAGTTCCAAAAAAAGGTGAAACTTTAACTGCCCTGACTCACTTTTGGCTGACTAAGATATTGTATGAGTTCAGCCATCACTTAGTTGAATCCGGAACCCACCCCGGGTTTAATGATGCCTGGGATTTGCGGGAGGATTTCCTACATGCTCTGCCGCTTGAGCGTTGCCTGGTGATTGAAGATATGAAAGGGAAACTTTATCCTTTTGAGATGATTTTTCGCCATCATATCGGCGGATCGATTTTCAAATCCTACCAGAAAACGGGTTTAGCCGGCGGACAGCAACTACCGGCCAATCTGCCGAAATGGTCGAAATTGGAATGGCCTATCTTCACGCCCTCAACGAAAGAGGAGGTGGGCCACGATATCAATGTGGATGCTGATTACTTTTACAGCGAGATGTCAAAAAAGGGCCTGGGTGTAGAGGCTCGTCAAAGTGTTTATATGCTGGAACAGGCATACGCGATAGCGTACGCGTACGCTCAAACAAAAAGTATCTTAATTTTAGATACTAAATTTGAGGTCGCCGGCGGCCCAAAAATAGTTGACGAAGTCCTGACTCCGGATTCTTCACGGTTTGTTCTAAAAGAAGACTGGGAAAAAGCCATGGCCGGAGGACGTGATCCTTCTTTCATGGATAAGCAACCGGTCAGGGATTGGGGCGCAACGGTAGAAACCCCGTTTAAAGACGAAAACGGACAGATTACCGGGATTAATAAATTAAACCCGGCCAATCCGGAACATGCGGCTTTTGTTCATAATTTAAAAATTCCGGAAGAAATTATCACCGACACTGCCGACCGGTATCTGACTATATTCCGAATGCTCACCGGACAGAGTCTGGAAGACTATAAAAAAAACGATATGGGCGTTTAGCTCATTTCAGGGAGATACGAAGCAAAAGGGACTGCAAAAACAGCCCCTTTTTTATTTCTTTTAAGTGAAATATGACGTCGAAAAGATTATTTAGTCGGACGCTGACCGTGGTACGAAAATCGCCGCGGAGACGATTGTTTACGCCTACTGGCCAGATGCAGAGGCGACAGCCCGCGTCTATCAGCCGTATGAGGCGAAGCTTCGCTACGCATACTAGATATGCTACGCGTACTGGGCGTATCATGCTGAAAGTTTTTTCCGGCGTGATACCGAGAACTGCTCCTAAATATTTTTTTCTTCCGCTCGCCGGCGCCGGCCGAAGAAAAATCTTTATTGAATTTCACGAATTCCGTCCGTTTGATATTCTTATTGATCAATTTTTCAATATCGCGAATTTCTCTCTGTTCGTCGGCGGTCGCGAAAGTAATCGCCTTCCCGGTTTGTCCGGCCCGTCCGGTTCGCCCGATGCGATGAACATAATCTTCAGAATTATCAGGCAGATTGTAATTAACTACCAATTCTATGCCATGAACATCCAAACCGCGAGCGGCGACGTCAGTCGCCACTAAAATACGTTCTTTTTTGGATTTAAAATCATTTAAGGCGGCGCGGCGGCGATTCAAAGATAAATTAGAATGGATTTCTATGGCCTTATGACCCAGCAATTGCAACTTGCGGGCCAAGGCTTTAACAGTGTGCTTGGTCCGAAGAAAAACCAGGACCGAACCGGTATATTGAGCGAGAACTTTTTGCAAATGTTCAAAACGCTCGTCGCCGTTGATTATAAATATTTCCTGATCGACTTGAGCGACGGTCGTTCCCGACGGCGCCACTTCAATGCTGACCGGAAGTTTCATATAATTAGCCGCTATCCGAACGATTGCCGCGGGCATAGTCGCCGAAAACAGCAGGGTCTGGCGCTCCTCGGGCGCTTGTTTTAAAATCTCCCGAATCTGCGGCGCAAAACCTAAATCCAGCATCATATCCGCCTCATCAAGAACCAGAGTCTTGATCTCGTCCAACTTGAAAGTCCGGCGCTTGAGATGATCAATCAACCGTCCCGGAGTCGCGATGATAATATGCGGTTTCTTGCGCAGCTGAAAAAGCTGACGATCCAGAGCTTCGCCGCCAATTAAAATAGCGGTCCGGAGCCCTAAAGCCTGACCTAATTTTTTCAAGCTTTCTTCAATTTGCAGAGCTAGTTCGCGCGTCGGCGCGATAACCAGACCCTGCCCTTTACTGGCGCCGAGGCGCTGGAGCATCGGGATGCCGAAAGCGTAAGTCTTTCCGGTTCCGGTCTGCGCTATGCCGATCAAATCCTGACCGGCGATAGCGATCGGGATGGTTTTTCGCTGAATGGGCGTCGGCGTGTTTAAATTAAGTTTTTTGAGGATTTCCAGAATTGAAGCGCTGACGCCTAAATCAGAAAATCCCGGCGACGCGGCTTGAGCCGCTTCATCCGCTAAGTGATTAAGCTTGTTTGTTGAGTGATTAAGTTTAGTGTTGTCTGTCATAATGAAAAAATAAGCGGCCCGTTTTTTTCTGATTCTCTCCGGGCCCCAAACAAAATCCCGCCCAGTTTTACTTAGGCGGGACCTTGATTTCAAGAGAGATATTAAGCGCGTTTAACATTAACCGCGTTCATTCCTTTCGGAGAGTTCTCTGTTTCAAAAGAAACAGCGTCGCCCTCGCGCAATTCATTGTATTGGACACCAACCAATGAGTTGCTGTGAAAGAATAAATCTTTTTCTTGACCTTCTACCTTAATGAAACCGAAACCTTTATCGGTTAAAGTTTTGATAGTGCCAGTCATAAAAAATTTTAGACTTAGTTTGTAAGATTGCAATTTAATAAAGAGTTTAAAAATCGACTACTTTTTTGACACACTTATTGTTGCTTAAACACTGTACCACGTAAAAATTAATAAGTCAAGGGTTTCGGCTGAAACGCTCATTAGATATTTATAATCTCAATATCAACCTTATTATCAGCCCCCAGGCCGTAATAGCTGGTAATCGGCTTAGTATAGCGCAACATGGCATCCAGAAGGACAATTCGCCACCGGCGCAAGATATTGCGCGGCCTGGTTATAAAATTATCCCTGGCGATAAGGACCAACCATTTTTTAGGGTCGCTCGGAATCTTTATCAGCCCCTTTTCTTTTAAATCCGTTAAGACGTGTCTAATATCCGGCGTCTGCATATACCCATAAAAAGCTTGGACGGAAACCATACTGCTGCCGGCGGCGGCGGATTGGAAATTAATAATCCGATAGCGACTGCCTCTATTTGCCCGCGGACTGTTAAGGAAAACGATATTCATGAAGATTATATGTTTCGGAATGTACAAACCCCATTTGGACAGAAAAGAATCCATGGCCGCCGGAATACGGTCATGACGGTTAGTTATCGGCCGTGAAGACATAACGACGACCGAACGGTTTAACAATTTATCTTTATGTTCCGCTTGCAGTTCAATGAATTTTCCGACGGAAAGGCCGGGCAGTTTGAGATGAGCGATATGAGACAGGGTTCGACCCCAATCCCAGGTGGACATAATGATAAATAGCGCGATGGCGATTATAACCGGCACAAAACCGCCCTGCCAGAATTTTAAGAGCGTGCCGGAAAAGAAAGCTAAATCTATAATCAGTAAGAAAGAAATGAGCGGCGTAACTATCCATAAAGGCCATTTCCAAAGATAACGAATCAAAGCATAGAACACTAAAGTCGTGATAACCATCGTGCCGGTAACGGCCAAGCCGTAAGCCGCCGCCAAGCCGCCGGAAGTGCGGAAAGCGAGGACGAGGGCGATACAGCTCACCGCCAGGACGCTATTTATAAAAGGGATATAAATCTGGCCGCCGATAGCCGGATTGGTGTGGACGATTTTTATTTTCGGGAACAAGCCCAGGGCGATGGCCTGGCTGGTCAAAGAATAAACGCCGGAGATAAGCGCTTGGCTGGCGATTATCGTGGCCACGGTCGCTAAAATAACGACGCCCAAGAAAGCCCATTGCGGCGCTAAGGCGTAAAAAGTATTGCCGCCGACAATCTCTTGCCCGGATAATAATAGGGCGCCCTGACCGAAATAATTAATTATAAGAGCCGGATAAACCAAACCCGCCCAGGCCGAGGTGATGACGCGGCGGTTAAAATGACCCATATCGGCATAAAGCGCCTCACAGCCGGTAATACACAAAGCGACTGAACTCAAAACAAAAAAAGTCGACCAGGCGTGAGTGCAGACGAAGCGATAAGCGGCCAGGGGGTTGATAGCGGCTAAGACTTGCGGATATTTAATGATCGCCGGCAAGCCCAAGACGATAAGGGCGATAAACCAGATAACCATAACCGGACCGAAGAGCCGGCCGACTCGCCCGGTTCCCTTCTTTTGGATATAAAATAAGCCGATGAGAATAAGAATAGTCAGAGGGACCACGTAGGACGCCAAGTTCGACGATAATATTTCAAACCCTTCAACCGCCGATAAGACCGAGATGGCCGGAGTGATGACGCCGTCGCCGAAAAGCAGAGTCGCGCCCACTAAAACCACGGCTGTGACGCTTAGACCGAAAATCCGGCGGACTCTCCCTTGCCGCAACAAAGCGAGCAAAGCGAAGATTCCGCCCTCGCCTTTATTGTCGGCCCGCATAATCAACAAGATATATTTTATAGTCACGATAATCATCAGCGCCCAGAAAACCAAGGAAAGGACGCCGAGGACGTTCTCCGGATTGCGGGCCAAGGGATGAAGTCCGAAGAAGGTTACTTTCAAAGCATAGAGCGGCGACGTGCCGATATCGCCGAAAACAACTCCGAGGGCGCCGACGAGAAGGGATAAGCTGATTGTTTTTTTAGAGATGATTTTATTGTCCATATTTCCTATTTTACATTTTGAATTTGTAAGAAATCCTTACAATCTGATTGTTTAATATCTTATTATTTTTCATATTTTTGTTTTTATCCTAATATTGAACCACTTCTACTAAGTTTAGTCAAATAAATAAAGAAAATATAAATTTTTTCTAAAGAATAAATAAAAGGGCCCGGTTAAAGGCTCTTAAATTATAAATATTTTATTTTTTGGATTGATTTCGATTCTCGTCGCTCCTTCCGGCCGATTACCAGCCCGAATTACAGGCGTCATCGACCACTTTTTGCAGGCCCCTATCGTTTCCGAAAGTCTGGTCGAGGGTATTCTGATTCATGGTTCCTTTGGGGAAGAAACAATTAAGATTCATGACGTCGTTTATCTTTCTTTGAAAATGACATTTTCCGTCTTCTATCCCCAGAATCGTCATGGCGATTTTGGTCGTTTTGTCGCCGCCCGTCATTTCAATGGTTACCGGCAAACATTCATTCATCCTGTTTAAGAAACAAAAAGGGTCTTCGCCGCTGCCGCAATCAACCATCGCCGTTCTATCGACTGCCGGCGCTGGGGTCGGGACCGGGGCCGGAGCCGAGGCCGGCGCCGACGCCGGAGCCGGCGTTTCGTCAGCTATCGGTACCAGCGCCTCATCAGGAATGAGGTTTTTTGAGCCGGTATTATTAGCCTCTTTATTCAGACCGCAGGCCGATAAAAATAATATCGGTAAAACTAAAACAGTTATAATAAGATATTTTTTCATATTGTTTTATCACGCGCTCATATTATAAAGTTCGGGTTTTCTAAAAACGTCGACCTTTAGCTTTTCGCCGTTAAAAACCGATGTTTTTTTATTTTAAAGTCAGGTCAAAGACGGTTGAGAAGAAAATAGCGCTGACGATAATCCCGGCGATGAATCCGGACAAGGACGAGGCCAGCACTTTGCCTATTTTCCATTTAAAAATTTTCCGGTCATGAGAGACAAAATCATTTAAAGCTTTTTCCATAAATAGTCAAAATTAATTTCTAATCTCATTGTTGTCTATTATCATCTTAACACGTTTTAACGCCCGGCGCCAGTAAAAAATAAAAAAGAGGTAACTATGATTAAGTTACCTCAAAATGACGGCTAGCGGTTAAATTATTTCATTTGTCCGGCTAAATATTTTAAGCCGGTCCAGACCGTGCCCAAGCCATATTTAAGGCTCCGCCAAAAATTAATGGACGAAGCTTCTTTAAAATAACGGACTGGCACCGGAATTTCTCCGATCCGATAGCGCCGGGCGACGATTTGAAATAAAACTTGGCTATCAAAGACGAAATCGTCGGAATTGCTCTGCCAATCAATTTTTTCCAAAACTTCCCGCTTATAAGCGCGCATGCCGGTATGCCATTCGGACAAATTATAGCCGCTGATGAGATTCTCAAAAATGGTTAAAGCGCGATTGGCCACATACTTATAACCGGGCATGCCGCCGGCCGCCGTTTCCCGACGCGAGCGGATGCGCGTGCCGAGCATGACGTCGAAACAATCATCACCGATAAATTCGGCGAAATATTTCACCAGTTTCGGATCATATTGATAATCGGGATGGATCATTACGATAATATCCGCCCCATGTTCCAAGGCCAAGCGATAACAAGTTTTCTGATTGGCGCCATAGCCGCCGTTTTTTTCGTGACTAAAGACGAATAAGCCTAAATCACGCGCGAGCGCCGCCGTGGCGTCGCTACTCTTATCGTCAACCAAAATTATTTCGTCAACAAGCGACGGTAAATCATGAACCGTTTTTTCTAAAGTCTTAACCGCGTTATAAGCCGGTAAGACAACGATAATTTTTTTTGAATTATACATCTTATTACTCCCTTTTTAGTTTTAGTTTTAGTTAATGATTAATCCTTTATTGGATTATCTCAACCCCCGTAAAGAAGCTAGGATAATCCAATAAATACTAATCAAAAACATAAATGTTAAAGTGCCGGATAACCAAAAATATAGCACGTATGCTATATCTTTGTCAATATCTTTGTCAATACCTTCGTTAAGTAAAGGCAACACCCTTATGGCCTCTTTTAATCGTTTCTATAACCCCTACCCTTACAGTGTAGCACGTTACCGCTAAAAAAGCTTAAACGAAGGATGTTTAAGCTTTTAAGAGAGTTTCTCTTTATCTCCGAATTTTTGATCTTTAGGGCTGGAGAATATCTTCAATGCGCCCGTTAATGGAAATGATGACATTTTTTACGCTTAAAAACTGCTTAAGAGTCTCCCTTATTTGGGCGCTAATCGCCGCCACCCGGCAAGAACCGCCGACGCCCGCTTCTAACTGTTCATTAAAATCAACTTTCGCCACCCCATCCTCAATAGTCAAGCTTTGAATCTTAACGTTGGGATTAAGGCTGGTAGTAAAGCCGTCCGCGTCTTCGGCCGGTGTCGTCCCCGCCAGAAGTTCGGTTAGGGCGGCCCGAGCGACGGATAAAGTTTTAACTATTTCTCGTTCCACCGGGAAGACCCGAAGGCAGGTTATTTCCGGGTCTAATTTATTATTATTGAAGAAAACTTTGACCTTTATCTTTTCCGAACCAGCCAAAAATTTCACCGGCAAGCGTAACTCATCAGAATTTTCCGATAAACCGGAAGGATTATCTTTTTCTAAAACCAGCGTCCCGATGGTGCTCGTTGAATTATTGAAATTTAATTCCGCTTTAAAAGGCACGAAATTATTTGTCATCCAATCGGCGCTAGCCTGGGCGATGGCGGTGCCGATTAGTTGGCCACTCTCGTTATAAAGCTTAACCGGAAAACTGGCCTCAAAAAACCAATAGCCGCGCGCTTCGCCTTCAATAGTTAAGGGGCTCTGGATAACCTGGCCGGAAATAAGATTGCTTATTTTTATCAAATCAGACTTATCGCCGGCAAGATTGTCCGCTGGCGTTAAATCGGCTTGGTCGTCTGTTAAATCGGTTTTATCGCCGACCGGTCTTAAATTAATCGCGATCAGCCCGACGCCGATAATCACAACTATTAAAACTCCTAAAGCGGTGGCTAGTTTTTTAGTCGACATATTTTTAAAATAATAATTAACTCCTTTTTTATTTTTTCCTTTTCCCCATACTCTTGCAAACCTTGACGAACTCGACGAATAAAGGATGCGGCGCCAAGGGACGGGAAATATATTCCGGATGGAATTGAACGCCGATAAAGAAAGGATGGCCGGCGATTTCTACCGCCTCCACGATTTCTCCGTCCGGCGAGGTGCCGGCGATTTTCAAACCTAATTGCTCAAACCGGCTCCGATAATCATTATTGAATTCATAACGGTGGCGATGGCGCTCGGAAACGGTCTTCGCCTTAGTATAGCGGGCGTAAGCCTTGGCCAGATGCGTTCCCGGCACTATCCGACAGGGCCAACCGCCGAGACGGATAGTTCCGCCGTAACCTTTTTCTTTAATTAATTTTTCCTGGTCCGGCATGATATGGATAACCGGATTCTTGGTTTTTGGATCGACTTCAGTTGAATTCGCGTCTTTCAATTTCGCGACCTGGCGAGCGAACTCAATCACCGCCATCTGCATGCCGTAGCATAAGCCAAAATAAGGCACGCCCCTTTCGCGACAATACTTGATAGTCTTAATCTTCCCTTCCGCCCCGCGTCCGCCCCAGCCTTGAGGAACGATAATGCCGTCCATTCCAGCTAAAACTTTAACGCCTTTAGTTTCAATGTCTTCGGCGCCGAGCCAATTTATCTTTACCTTACAATGATTAACGGCCGCCGCATGCTTGATGGCTTCGATGACTGAAATATAGGAATCGCCGAGAGAAAAATCACCGCTCGCGAAATATTTGCCGACAATGCCGATGTTAACCAACGGTTTTTTGGTTTTAGAAGCGGCGACCATTTTTTTCCAGGCCGTATTATCATGCTGGCGGAGAGGCAGGCCGAACTTTTCCAAAATCCGTTTCCCTAAATCATTTTTTTCAAAATTAAGCGGGATATCGTAAATAGAATCGACGTCCGGAGCGGCGATAACCGCTTCTATCGGCACATTACAATTAATGGACAATTTTTCCCGGCGCACCATATCAATCGGCCGCTCGCTGCGCGCCACCAAAAAATCAAGCTGGATGCCGGCGCCTTGAAGATTGCGAACGGCGTGCTGGGTCGGTTTGGTCTTCATCTCTCCGATCTTGCTGGGTATCGGCAGATAAGACACCATCACGAACAGAACGTCTTTAGGATTAAACAGTTTCATGACTCTGGCCGCTTCCAAGAACAATAAATTTTCATATTCTCCGACCGTCCCGCCGATTTCAATAATCATTATTTCCGCTTTAGTTTTCTCGACCGCTTTCGCGATTCGTTCCCGAATTTCTTGCGGAATATGCGGCACGACTTGGACGCATTTGCCTTTATATTCCAGGTTGCGCTCCCGGGCGATCACGCTTTGATAGACCCGGCCGGTCGTCATGTAATTCTCCTGATAGATATTAGTATTCAAAAATCTTTCATAATTGCCGATATCTTGGTCGGTTTCATCGCCGTCTTCGGTCACGAAAACTTCGCCGTGCTCAATCGGATTCATGGTTCCGGCGTCCACGTTGATATAAGGATCCATTTTGATAGCGCTCACTTTATAGCCGTGCGCCTGTAAAATCTGGCCGATTGAGGCCGTGGTTACACCCTTACCGACTCCGGACATTACTCCGCCGACAACAAAAATGTATTTGGTAGTCATAGTCTTAGTCTTATTCTTAGTCTTAAACTTTTTATTTCTTTTTCGCTTTTAATAATTCAACGGCTTTATCAAATTGCGGGTCCAGGCCTTTATCGGCGTCCGCGGTCGTTAATTTAACCTCAATATTCGGAGCTAAGCCCTTTTCATTGATAAAATCGCCGGCTGGAGTCAGCCAATTCGCGATTGTTATCTTTAAAGCCGCGCCGCCCGATAAATCGCTCAAACTCTGAACTGAGCCCTTACCATAAGTCATTTCACCGACTATCGTCGCCTTTTTATAATCTCTTAAAGCGCCGGCCAGGATTTCGGAAGCGGAAGCGCTGCCGCCGTTAACCAGCACTATAGTCGGAATATTTTTCAAGCGGCCGCGGCCGTTGGACGGATATTCGTTGCGGCGATTACCGTTAAACTGTTCCGCGACTATCGGACCGGCTTCCACCCATTCGCTCGCCATCATGACGGCGGTTTCCAAATAACCGCCCGGATTATTGCGTAAATCCAAAATTATCCCTTTTGGTTCTTTCAATAAGATATTATTGACCGCCAGATTAAATAAATCTTCGGTATCGTCGTTGAAATTACTGACTCTGATGACAAAAAGGCCGTCGGCGCGCATTTCCGTCTTCACACTTTTGACGATGATAACCGACCGCGTAATCGTGATATCGCGCGGTTTTTCTTTGCCTCTGATGATAGTTATGGTCACTTTCGTGTCTTTCGGGCCGCGGATTTTAGTGACCACTTCATTAACGGTCAAGCCTAAAGTGGAAACGCCGTCAACGGCATAAACTTTATCGCCGGCTCGCACTCCGGCCTTTTGGGCCGGCATGCCGTCCAAAGGCGAGATAATCGTCGTGATATCACCACGCATTCCGACCTCGGCTCCGATGCCTTCGAAAGTTCCGGCTAAATCATCCGAAAACTGTTTAGATTCCTTGGGGTCCATAAAAACGGTATAAGGATCGCCGACGGCCGCCGTCAAACCTTTTAAAGAACCGTAAAATAAGTCCTGGTCCTTGACCATATTCCTATCGACATAATTAGTCTTTAAGTTGTCCCAGACCTCCCAATAAAGATTAAAATCGATCGCTTGGCCGTTCTCCTCATCGCCCGCGTTAGCGGCCTCTTCCGAATAAGCGATAATCCGCTTGCCGGGACGGATGTTCTTTCCTTTTCCTAAATAGTAGCCGCCGGTAAAAATTCCTCCCAAAATAACCAAGACAATCAGAACCAAGCCGATTTTTTTCAAAGTATATTTTAAGATGTATCTATTGATCGCGTCTTTTATTCGGTTAAACATAATTTTAATTTATTTGTTTTAAAACCGGACGACTCTAGATATATGCGATATACGCAGATACGCGACCGGTTTATTTTCTTAAGATTATCGGCCGTCCCGCTCCGCGCAAATCTATTAAGCGCGAGGGTTGACGGCGCCGCGGCCGGCCGGTATCGATAACCAAATCAATCTCCCGGACGGCGGCGGGAAAATGAAAATTCAAATTTTTTAAATCGGAAATCGGCTCTTCCCCGCTTATGTTAAGACTGGTCGAGACTAGCGGGACGCCGACCCTATCCAATATTTTAATCAAAAATTCGCTTTTAGGCAAACGCAGGGCCAAACCGTCGGAAGCGCCGGTTAATTCCTTGGGTAAATTGCCCCGCCCGCGTAAAATGACCGTTGTCGGACGAGCGGCGCGCCAGTAGCGCCCGATCAGCTCTTCTTGGCGGCGCGAAACAAAAACATATTTTTTCAGCATCGCCAAACTGTTAACCAAAACCATTAAGGCAAACTTGGGATCGCGTTTTTTTAAGCGAAAAATTTTCTTAATCGCCGCCCTATCGTCGGCGCGACAGCTTAAACCGTAAATCGTATCCGTCGGCAAAACTAAAACCCGTCCCTCTTTCAGGGAACGGGCGACCGCCGCGATTAATGACGACTCAACGTCAAGATTTTTAATATAAGAATAAATCATTACGGCTGATAAAACTACCCGGCTGATAAAACTACTTTCCAAACGGAGAATTATTTTTAAATAATCACTTTTCGTTAAATAAGCTGCCTCTCTAAATAATCGCTCGCAGCGCTTTCAGGGCTTCCGGCAAGAGCGGTAAAATGATATGAACGACTTTTAGCAAGAGCGGCGCGACGATGGAGTTAGTCAGTTGCTCGCCGAAAAAATTACTGATTAGAGTATAGCGGGAAATGACGTAAATTATCAACCCGATGGACAAGGATCCTTCCAGTAATCCCAGAGCCGCCCCCAGCAGATTATTGATATATTTGCTGCCCGGAATAACGGCGATAAATTTGAAAATCTTTTCAATGATAAGAAATAAGATAGCCGTCAGCTTCGCCACCAGCACAAAAAGAACGATGAAGGTTAAGACTTTGGCGAAATTCTCGTGATCGGTCGCCCATTTTTCCAACCAACCCCAAGTTGACGCCCAAGCGTAAAAATTCAGATAAAAATGACTGGCGACATAAGCGCCGATAATCAGTCCGGCGATATTACCCAAGAGCTTGATTAGGCCCTTAAATAAACCGTTGACGACAAACGCGCCGATAATGACGAGCAGAACGATGTCAAAAGTTGACATAATGTTTTTTTATCTTTTTCCTTTTTATTTAATAGCTAAAAAGATAATTGTGATATAAATTAAATTCCTTGTATTATTATAAAAATATAATATTTTTTTCTGTCAGACCATGAATCTTATTATATTCTTCATGAAGATGCCAATAAGTCCCGATTATCCTTCTTGCTTGGTCAATCCCCAGTATTTTAGTAAGACGATCTATCTCGTCTTTACCGGCCTCAATTTCCGCATACGTCCCGAATGGCAGCTTATCAATAGTTATCTCCGCTTTTGGCAAAATAAATTTTTTTCTGTATTTTTCCATAATAAACTCTTTTTCAAACCCTAAAACTTTAAGCATTTCTCCGGCTGTTTCTAAATCATCTATACCCACCTCCCATTCATTCCTTTGAAAGTATTTATCTGGTTGCGCCGCGTCATTGATTTTTTTCTTTACGGTCCAAGTGTTTTTTGATCCAGATCTTATCCTGACGAATATTCCTTTTTTTTCAAGATCCCCGTTATTAGTATCAAAACGTACGGTTCTTTCAAAAACCTCCTTAATAACTTGGGGATTTAGGGCCGATATTTTTTTCTCAAATTCTTCAATATCGGTGATTTTAATTTTAATTTCAATCTCTCTATTGTCTTGAACCATATTTTTATTCACTATTCAAAAGCGATTTTTTCATATAAATTAACGCACCAATCGGGATTGGCAGTATGGACATTTTGAGTTTTTATTATTTTATCCAAAAAAACAATATATTCAAAATTTGCTATACCTAATTTACTTTTCGGCCACACCGCTATTCTTATCGGGGTGCCCCCTTCACGGCTTATCATCTCTGAAACGGTATTCAATGTTTCCCCGGAATAACTTACGTCTATGATTAAAACTTTCTTGTTCTTAAAATTCCTTTTAAATAACCAAAAATTACCATTCCGACTAAAATGTCTTTCATAAAATGAAATTTTTTTAAAATCAAATATTTTTGTAATTTCATCAAGAAATTTAAATCCGCTATGCGGTATTAAAATTATATTATCCGCCGCCGGTAATAATTTAAATAAACCATAAATATTATCAGGAAAACAGAAATCCCGGTCTATATAAGAATAATAATCGGAGATATCTTGATATTTCTTTAAGGCGGCTTTGTCTGGGGATTTTTCAGTCAGATCTAATCGCCGGCACTTTTTTCCATATTTAATTTTAATCCGTTCTATTTCTTTTAAAAATTCTTTACTCTCCCGGAGCGTATCAATGAATAATTGTTTAAAATCGTTAACGCGTTTATCCGTACCGGCCATTCTAATCTCAGTTTCCAGAGATGTCCCATGAAGTAAATATACTTTTAATCCGTTTAGCCCATTATTCCGCAAGGTCTTATTAATTAAACTGGAAATTTTATCGTTACTCTGAAAATATTTGAAAGTATTATAGAGCGCCAAGTTTTCTTGAAGTCCGCCATTTTTTATAACTTTGAAGGGGTCGGCTAAATCAACTATCCAAATTTCCGGAGCCATGAATATTATCCCGGAAAGAATTTTTTTAGTTTTCCAGCCGAGATCGAGGTATTTTTTCGCATCTTCGAGGTTGTCGCTAATAACAAGCAATTCCTCTCTCTTATGGTTGGTATCATATACTAAAAGATAATCGCCAGTTTCCTTGATAATATTAAGTTGAGTATGAGTGAGATAATTAATTTTGTTGCCTGTCAGTGAACTCATATGTTTGATGTCTTAGGTCTGTTTTTCTCCAAAAAATATATCTTGGAAAATTTAGATTATTTAATATTTTTAGAAGATTTTTTAGCGAGACTGATTGCTTTATTGATTGTTTCCTTTAAAGAGGCGTAAATCGGATAATTTTTTCCATGATCGGCGTCCAAATTTCTTTTAATCGTCTTCCGGCCGGAGAAACCTCTTTGTATCCCTATAATCATGTTAACTTTTTCCTTATTTTTATTATTCGCGCCTAAACCTAATTTATAGGCGCTTCTTACGCTCCATCTGCCGATTTCCCCCAGCGTCTCTCGGGCGTAAGGGCCGTCATTTTTTCGCCGGGGATTATCTTTACATTCTAGCGGAAGCCAAAAAATAATTGATCCGTAATAAGAAGCCAGCTCTAAATAATATCTTTCCCATAATGTCTGACTGGAGAATTTTTTAGCGGCTACACCCGATCCGCCAAATGGTTTTTTATATTTTGATGATAATGAAAAATTATATAATTCATGGCGTTTAGAATAACGGCAAGGACAAACAATATAGCAATCCCTATCTTCATCGGCCAGCATTTTAACGGCGTTTTTTTGCCAATCCCCCGCTCCTCTGATCGGACCGGACAAAAAATAAAGATGCCGATTTTTTTTAAGGTTCGGATTAACAAAATTTTTCGGTAAAATTAAATTAATATTCTTTATTTTTTTATTTTTTCCGGAAATCTTCATAAATTATTGACGCTTGTCGCCTTTTCTGCTTTCCGGCGATATCGAATATTTCAATCTTTATAATTCAAAACTTCATTTATAATGCTTGACCGACTGCTTAAGTTACAATAAATACCCCTAAAATTATGTTTCTTATAAATTTTGGCGAGCGCTTCGGTAAAACTTAATATCTCACCGGCGGCCGGGCCCTTCTTTTCAGACCACGGCGTCCCTTTTTTGGGCTGAAAGATACTATAGTCCATTATGACTCCTAACTTCGCCAAACGCTTGGCCTCGTCTAACAATTCTTTGGCGGCGTGAGAAGTAAAAACAAAATTTGATCTGACCTTTCCCCGGCCGAAAACAGTTACCGCCACTTTTAAAGCTTTCTGATAATTATCATAGCCGATGGTTTTATTCTTGCCCGGACAGGTTTTCTCAAACTTTTTTTTATTGGCCACTTCTAAATTAATCTGCATCTGTTTGATTCCCAAGCTTTTTAATCTTAAAAAGTGTTTTTTTATATTATTTGTCGGCGGCGGGACGTTGATATAATTATCCAGTTTTTTTAAAGGAATGATCCGATTTAATTCCTCCGTTAATTCAATAATCATTTTCCATAAAAAGTCATTATCGATAAAACCGCCGGACATAATCAGTAAATGTTTGTGGGGCTCGGCTAATTTGTACATTTTTTTAAATGACTTATTAAGCCTTTTAAAAAAATCCATTTTATATTTATTCCACCATAGCTCATAATCGAAATCAAGCGGTCTTAAATCATTTAAAGAAGGGACGACGCTGCGATAATCCTTTCTTTTCGGGCTTAAATCGCAAAATTTGCATTGGCAGCCGCTATTCCAATTCCAGCAACCCTCAAACAAGTTTATTGAGAGCCTGTCCCTGCCCAATAAACTGACAACCGAGTCGCCTTTCTCTTTTACAAATGAAATATCGACGGGAATAATTACTTTCTTATCCTTATTTTTGATATAAAATTTTATATTTTCTTCATTATTTCCCGTGATGGCCAAATTTATCACGGATTGCGGGTTATAACGTAACTTCAGCAAAGATAAATTATTATCATTGTCTTTTATTATTACCTCGGAAGGAATGACTCTTTGATCGGCGGAACGGTCTAACACTTTATAATCGGAACTTATGGGGCTTTTAACGGCGTATTTAATCTTATAATTATTAAATTTTTTTTCAAAATCTTTTTTATTCAAACAACTATCAACGCCTTCATTGACAATAATTGCCTTCCAAATCGCCACTGCCGGTAAATGGCTATATCGCCTAAGTATTTTATTTACGTCTATTATATTCATATATATTCCTAATTAAATTCCATAAATTATGGTTCTATAATAACAAAAATTCAACAAATAATCAAGGCGCTTTAACTAAACCTTATTATAATTATTTAATAATTTTTTTATAATTTTATATTCTTTCTCCACTAATTTTTGTGCTTTGGGCAAAAGTTTTATGTCCCGGCGATCTCTTTTTAATTTATTTAAATCAGTGGCAACCATTTGCTCTAAAGTATGATCAGGATGAAGTTTAAAATAAGTGAAATAAAAAATACTGCCGAAATGAGACATAGTATCAGCCACGGTGACAATTTTTTCTTCTATGGTTTTAGGAATGAATGGTTTTTTGTTGCGATGACACAAAATACAATTTTTAATTTTTTCAGTTTCTTCTCGGCTAATTTTATAATTTTTTAAAAATTTTTCGGCGCTCTCCGCTCCCTTAATATGATGGTTGGCTTTAACCATTAGTATTTCTTTGGCGTTTTTAGCGTAATAATGAGCAATATCGTGAAGCCAGCAAGAAATTATAACAATTTTGTAATCAGCTTTTTTATAAATATTTAACAATTTCTCGGCATAATTTACCACTTCTTTTTGATGAAGATTATAAAACCATAGCCAACCATTCTTAACTGCTAAACCCTTAATCTTTTCTTGAGATTTTTTAATAATTTCGTTATAAGTAGTATTTGTCATATAATTTATATTAACAAAATTATACAAAAATAGCCATTTTAAAAATGGCCTGATTCAGCGGTTCTATTATATTATTTAATATTCAAATCCGCGGAAAAAGGATTTCACCCTTCTTAACTTGCGGCGCCAAAAACTGTTCTTGAATTTTAATCGCCGCCGCCGGTATGAACGGCTCCAAGAGATAAGCGCTGGTTAAGATAACGGCCGCCAAAGGTTTTAAGACCGCGGCGATCTCTTTCTTGTCCGTCATTTTCCAAGGCGCTTGACGGCTGATAATCTCATTGCAACTCTGAAGCTTATTCCAGACCACCTGCAAAGCCTCGTTAAAACGATAGCCGGACATACTCGCCTCAAAATCCCGGACCATATCCTTAATCCCCGCGTCTTTCAGATTAACTTTCAAATCAGTTTTAATCTCATTCTTTTCCAGCAAATTAGAAACGCGCGCCGCCAAGTTTCCCAGGCCGTTGGCCAAATCGGCGTTATAGCGCTCCTTAAATTTCTCCTCCGAGTAATCGCCGTCTTCAAAGGGCGGAATCTCCGCCAGAAGATAATAACGAACCGCGTCCGCTCCGTATTTATCAACCAGTTCGAAAGGATTGATGCTGTTGCCGAGGCTCTTGCTGATTTTTTGCCCGTTGACCGTCAAAAATCCGAAAACTAAAACCTGGAGAGAATTAGGCAGACCGGCCGATAAAAGCATCGCCTGCCACATCGCCGCCTGCGGCCGCAGATTATCCTTGCCGCAAACTTGCCGTCCCGGCCAATACGTTTTAAAATCCTCTTTTTCATTCGGCCAGCCCAGAGTAGAAATATAGTTTACTAAAGCGTCAAACCAGACATACATCACTTGGGTCGCGTCGCCCGGAACCGCGAGGCCGTGCGGCATCTTCTCTTTCAAGCGCGAAATGCTAAAATCCTGCAAACCGCCGGCCACGAAAGTTTTTATTTCTTTCAGGCGGCTGGCCGGTAAAACAAAAGACGGATTAGTTTCATATAATTTCAAAAGCGGTTCTTGATATTTAGAAAAACGGAAAAAATAATTCTCTTCCTCGATGATTTCCAGCTCTTGATTCGGGTGGAGCGGACAGCGGCCGCTCGCCAAATCGGAATCGGTCTTTTCCAGCTCGCAGCCGACGCAATATTTTATCTTGTATGATTTTTTATAAATGTCTCCGCCGGCCTCGCATTTTTTCCAGAACGCTTGAGCGGCGGCGACATGGCTCGCGTCGGTCGTCCGGATGAATTTATCATAAGTCAGATTCAATTTTTCTTTCAAAGGCCGGAACTTCGCCGAATACTCATCGCAGTAAGCCTGAATATCCATCCCCAGTTCCTGGGCTTTCTGATAAATTTTCAAGCCATGCTCGTCCGTGCCGGTATTAAAAAAGACCTTTTTCCCGCGCTGGCGCTGGTAACGGGCGATAACATCCGCCTTGATGATTTCCGCCGCGAAACCGAGATGCGGTTCGGAATTGATATAAGGCAAGGTGGTGGTGATGTAAAAATGTTTGGAATCTGGCATAGTGGCTGTTGACTGACGTTTTTTATTTTAAAATTTAATAACCGTCTTTTTGTTTTCTATTTTTTTATTTATCCGGACCAAATTATTATTTCTATTTTTTATTTATCAAGACGACGAATTCTCCTTTTAAGCTATGGGGGTCGGACTGTAATTCCTCTAGGACTTTTCCCGGCGCGCCAATGTAGAAGCTTTCAAATAATTTAGTTAATTCACGAGCCACTTTAACTTCTGTCGGAATCTTTAATTCCCCACTCATTTTAATAAGTTCTTCTAGTAATTTTACGATGCGATGTTTTGACTCATAGGCGATTGCCGGGTATTCGCTTTTAAAAATCGTCTTCAACATAGTCTGCCGGCCCTTCTTATGGGGTAAAAAACCTAAAAATAAAAAACGGTCAAAACCGATGCCGGCGATAGAAATCGCCGCCGTGAGAGCGGACACTCCGGGAACGCTTTCAATTTTAATCGCCCCTCCTAGTTCCTCGCGTACCGCGGTGACGAGCTTACTCCCCGGATCCGACAGGCCCGGCGTACCGGCGTCACTGACGAGCGCCAGGTTCTTACCCTCTTTCAGCAAAGCAATAATCTTTCCGGTTTTATTCTCGCCGGAATGCTGATGATAAGATATGGTCGGCGTAACTATCTGGTAATGATCCAATAATCTTTTGGTGACGCGCGTATCCTCGCATAAAACAAAATCAGACTCTTTCAATATCCGCTCGGCGCGGTGAGTCAGATCTTCAAGATTTCCTATCGGCGTGGCGACTATCCTTAGAATTCCCATAATTATTATATGTTATCGCGGCGCTCCCGGACATATTTAGTCCAGTCTTCCATTATTTCCACTAAGACTTTAAAAGGCGCTTCAATGATGAAATCGAACAAGAAGATAAAAACATTGATCTTAGCGAACTCGCCCGATAACCAGCGCCCGACCAAAATTATCGGCATATAAAATAAATCCAAGAGGAAGGTAAAGAGATTTTCGCGGCGCTCCACGATTATCAGTTCTTTGACGCCCTTAGTCGTCAGGACGCTGAAGAAGCTGACGAAAGCTAAAAAGAACAAAAAGATAATGATGCTGACCCAATTGAAATTTACCTTGTCCAAAGCCCAAATAACGACAAAAACCGAGAAGCAAAAAGAGGCGATGTAAATAAGATGAAAAACCCCGTCTTTAAGCCAATTACGGCGAAAACGGCGGCGCAGCACGATTGGCTGTTTTTTCTCGTTGCCCGCGAAAGCGATTTCCTTGATGCCGCTCACGATTTTATCGGTATTATTGTCCCGAGGCGTCCGCGTCAAGAAAACGATAAAAAATAAAAGGGCGGCCGGAAAAGCGATATTGATCGCCAAAGAAACCGGGTCGAGCGGTTCATTGAAGAATTTTATCGCCGGGGCTTCTATCAGAATAACGAAAATCGATTTCGTTAAAAAGATATAAATAATACCTCTTAAAGCCGCCCGCCATAATCTTGACTTGGCTTTAAGATATTTTTTATTGCAGACCTTACGAATTAAAGCGACAAAGCTTTTCTCGCCTTTCTGCAATTCGCTGTAAACCTTGGCCGGATCGCTTTCAATGGTTTCGGACAGGATTGAAAAATATAGGGCGTAAACCCGGACGATCTTATCCAACTGCTGAATGAGCGGGTGGGCGAGCTGAGCGTCGATTCGGTCGCGTAAGGACAGGACATGGCTGGCGATGGCTTCTATTTTCGCGTCCTCCGCCCCGGATAATTCCTCTTGGGAAGAAATACCTACCCAATCGGGATTATAGTACTTAAACAGGACGAAACTGAGCATGTCCGCGTCAAACTTTAAAAAAGTGCGGTCGATACTTAAATATATCTGGATTTCCAAATCGGCTTCATAAGGCAAGTCGGCCGGTAATTTAATATTTTTCTGCAGAACGGAAAAAAGATCATCGACGATAGTCTGTTTGATTAAATTAGGAGCTAGATTCTCTTCTATCTCGCAAGCGGCCAGATTCAAGAGCCAATGGATAAGTTTATTCTTTTCTCCGATCAGGTCCTTGGCTTTATTAATATCCGTTTTCAGATTAAGTTCGATATTGATCTTGGCCGCGATCTTATTTTTCAGCCGGATATATTTTTCCAACAAGCCGGCAATCTCGGAAATTTTCGTTTCCGGAATCGTATTGTTCGACAAATAACTGCCGCGGATAAGTTCCACGAGCAGATGATTAGCAATCTGCGGACCGTCGGTTTCCAGGACTACGCCCTCAATGACGATTTGGCGGCGCAAGATGCGAGCGATCGCGTTCTTACGCAAGAGATGCTCTTCTTCATAATCAACCGCGTTTCGGACCTTTTCATAAAAAAAAGCGACCCGAGAAATAAGCGTGGAAACTTTAATCTTAGGAATATCTTCATCAATCTCCTCCTTTTTATTTTTCTCGCTGTAAATAATCTGGAAGAGCTTCTTGGCGTCGCCACTAATTTCCACCGGACGGTCATCTTCGCTATGTTTAGCTAAATTTGGACTGACCATAAAAAAATTAAGAATTAATAGTTCTTGCTGTTATTCTATATTATTTACCCGTAAAAAGCAATAAAAAGACCGTTTCCGGTCTCTTGGACGACCGGCCCCGAACCCGCCTTGGCAGCCCCTTGACATTGACGGCTGAATTTTGTATTATTTTAGTAGATAAAAAGTAGCCTCTCCGGGCCTTTTTTTAAATAGAGATATCTTAATTTTATGAGCAAAATAATTACTTATTTTAAAGAGTCTGCCGCCGAGCTGAAAAAAGTGACTTGGCCGACAAAAAAAGAAACCTATAACTATACCATACTGGTCATCGGCATCAGCTTGGGCGTAGCGATATTTTTAGGATTATTGGATTATATCTTCACTCAAGGCTTCCAGGCGTTACTCACCAGACAAAATTAATTTTTTAGTAAATTATTGTTCTTAAATTTATGGCCAAGCAACTTTTAAATCAAGGCCGCCGCTGGTATGTCATCCATACCTATTCCGGCTACGAAGAAAACGTCGCCCAGAATTTGAAGCAGAGAGTCGAATCCCTGGATATGGAAGATAAGATATTCAACATCCTTATTCCGACCGAGAAAAAAATCAAAATTAAAAACGGCAAGCGCAAGGTGACGGAAGAAAAAATCTTCCCGGGCTATATTCTCGTGGAAATGGAAGTGACCGATGAATCTTGGTATATCGTCAGAAATACTCCGAACGTCACCGGTTTTATCGGCACCGGCACCATCCCGACCCCTATCAGCGACGCCGAAGTCAAAGCGCTCCAAAAAAGGATGGGCGTGGAAGAACCGAAATTCCAGATTGATGTCGTTATCGGCACTCCGGTTAAAATCAACGAGGGTCCGTTCAAAAACATGGAAGGTAAGATTACCGCGATCGACGAAGCTAGAGGCAAAGTCAAAGTATCGGTCTCGATGTTCGGACGCGAAACGCCGGTGGAACTGGATTTCTTGCAGATTAAAAAAACCTAGAACAATTTTTTTAAATCTTTCAATATTTAAATATTTAAATTAATATTATGGCCAAAAAAATAAAAACCAAGATAAAATTACAGATTCCCGGCGCTCAAGCTAATCCGGCGCCTCCGGTCGGTCCGGCTTTAGGCCAGCACGGCTTAAATATCGCCCAATTCTGTAAGGAATTCAATGACAAAACGAAAAACCAGGTCGGCGATATCATTCCGGTGGAAATTACCGTTTATGAAGACCGCAGCTATACTTTCATCCTGAAGACTCCGCCGGCTTCCGAATTGATCAAGAAAGCGGCCGGCATCAAGAAAGGCTCCGGTAAGTCGCTGACTGAAAAAGTCGGCAAGATTACGGAAGCGCAATTGGCCGAAATCGCTAAAATTAAGATGCCTGACTTAAACGCCAATGATTTGGAAGCGGCTAAAAAAATTATCGCCGGCACCGCTCGGCAGATGGGAGTGGAAATTAAATAATTAATTATAATTGTGGGAGCTCACTATTCTAGTCATCGGACTAGCTATCGTGAGCGTCTGACCACGAAATAAAACTATGGCAAAAGCAGAAAAGAAAGAAGCGGCGCCGGCGACCGTTAAGACGAAGACTAAAACTAAGAAAGAAATTGTAAAAAAGGTTAAAGCCGTCAAGAAAGCGGATTACTCCGCCATTTATGACCGCCTCAAGGCTTATTCTCCCGAGGAGGCTTTAGAAATCGTCAAAAAAATCACTAAGACCAAATTCGACGCGGCCATGGAAGTCCATTTCCGTCTGGGCATCGATACTAAAAAAGGCGAACAGCAGGTTCGCGGCGCCGTCAGTCTGCCTCACGGAACCGGTAAAACCATCAAGGTGGCGGCTTTTGTTTCTCCGGGAAACGAGGCGGCCGTTAAAGCGGCCGGAGCTGATTTTGTCGGCGGCGAAGAACTGATCAACGAAATCAAGAAGACCGAAAAAACCGATTTTCAAGTGGCCATCGCCGAACCGACTTTGATGAAAAATTTAGCCGTGATCGCGAAAATCTTGGGAACCAGGGGCCTGATGCCTTCCCCGAAAAATGACACGGTGACGACCAATCCGGTGAAAACCGTCGGAGAATTAAAGAAGGGGAAAATCAGCTTCAAAAACGACGATACCGCCAATGTCCATACCGTTATCGGTAAAATCAGTTTCGACACCAATAAATTATTAGAAAACTACCAGACTTTATTAGACACTCTGAAGAAAGCCAAACCGTCCTCATCCAAGGGTAGTTTTATTAAAAATATCAGTTTCTCCTCGTCAATGAGCCAAGGTGTTAAGGTCGTTATTTCTTAATTCCGCCCCTAATTCCCCTCTATTGACTCCCTCATAAAAACAGGCTAGACTATTTACAGGTAAGCAATTTTTAAAGAAAGGCGGACCAAAATCCGCCTTTTCTTCAATAAAAGGTCGTCTTACGTTAATAAACTAAGTAAATAAGCAAACAAGATGAAAAAATTATTTGTCGGCGGCTTAAATTTTAAGACGACCGATCAGAACTTAGGTGATGCTTTCGCTAAAGCCGGTAAGGTTATCTCCGCGGTAGTTATCATGGACAGAATGACTCATCGTTCCAAAGGCTTCGGCTTCGTGGAAATGGAGAACGACGATGAAGCGGAAGGCGCCATCGCCATGTTCAACAACCAGGAATTAGACGGTCGCAAAGTTGTTGTCAATGAGGCTCGTCCCCTCGAAAAGAGATTCTAAATTACCTTTTAGATGAACTGATCAAATACGAAAAACGTCCGCCAGCTGGCGGACGTTTTTTTATAAAGAGAACTTTTACTTTTTGGACGTTGTTTTCTTAACAGCAACGGACTTTTTCTTAGCGATAAGTCTTTTCACTTCACCATCGCCTTTCTTCTCATAATCGGCGATAGCTTTCTGGAGCCCCTGAACCGCCATGACCGAGCAATGGATTTTCTGGCGCGGCAGGCCGCCCAATTCCTTAACGACTTTTTTCCAATCATATTTCTTGGCTTGACCAATAGTTAACCCCTTAACTTTTTCCGTCAAAATCGAGGCGGTCGCGATATTGGACGCGCAACCGAAAGACAAGAACTTAACGTCTTTTATTTTCCCCTTCTCAACTTTCAAAAAGAAATCCAGCTGGTCGCCGCAAATCATATTGCCGATCTGAGCGTAGCCGTCCGGCTTACTGATCTTGCCGATATTTTGCGGCTTCAAAAAATGATTGATTGTTTTTTTGGTATAATTAAGAGCCATATCTTTATTTGAAATGATTAAATTAACATTGACATAAATATTATTTTATATTAATATTATTCAAATGTCAATAATTAAATAATAAACAGTAATTTGACAATTTAATCATATTCCAGTAGTAACCATTAAAAAATAATGAGCCATGGAAAAATCAAAAAATTTAATTAAGAGTTTGCTTTTAGACATCGCTTTGGCGATTAAGAACCTGCTCTTACTGCGCGCCGTTGCCTTGGTACTAATGTTCGGCATCTGTCTGCTGGCCTGCGTACTCATCTATCCGCTCATGGGTCTGGTGGGCAACGTCATTATCTCTTTAGTTTGCGGGGTCTTCGCTCGGTCGGCTCTCTCCGATAAGAAAGGGACGACTCTTAAAAGAAGAGTACAATTTTTTTCCTTTCTGATTATCCTTGAGGGGGCGACTTTCTTATACCTAGCAGTCTGCTCCTCAGACGCCAAACTTTCCGGTCCGACTTTTATCATTATCGGTCTGATTATCAGCGCAATCTGTTTCCTTATCGGCTGGCTTTTCGATAAGATGATGAGTTGGTTTTTTTCTTGAGAGTTTTTAATCTTTTT
>Ga0268276_1000886_pt1 | contig 32334 bp, 41 predicted proteins | sample saktaG_4_FD_190145 | JGI IMG/M metagenome (GOLD analysis project Ga0268276, IMG submission 190145) | Saline water microbial communities from Sakinaw Lake, British Columbia, Canada - sak_2010_1_5_45m | ecosystem: Environmental > Aquatic > Non-marine Saline and Alkaline > Saline ...
CGCGGCGTATCAAGGTATTGCAGCAGTTGAAAATATAGTTTCAAATAACAAGGGGAAAGTAGATAACTATATTGTGCCCGCATGCGTATTTACCGAGCCGCAAATTTCTTCCGTAGGCTTAAATGAAGAAAGCGCTGTCAAGGCAGGCATAAAAATAAAGGTGCATAAATTTGATTTTCGTGCTTCTGCAATGGCGCATATTATTGATGAGGCAGAAGGCTTCGTTAAGGTTATCAGTAATCTAGAAACCCAAGAGATAATTGGCGCATGTATAATTGGGCCAGGCGCCTGTGAATTAATCGCAATTCCTTCGATAGCAATTTCAGCGCGCTTAAAGATTAAGCAACTGCGCGCAATGATATTTGCGCACCCTACTCTTTCTGAAAACCTGCATGAAACTATGTATAGATAAAGGAGTATTTTATGATTAAAGTCGTTTTGCCGGATTTGGGAGAAGGAATTATAAAGGCGACTGTAACATATTGGTTTTTTAAGGATGGAGAAATGGTTCGCCAAAATGATGACTTGGTTGAGCTGACCACGGATAAATCTACCTTTAATCTACCCAGCCCCTGCACGGGAATAATCTCCGAAATAATGTACAGCGAAGGATCAAGCGTAAACGTCGGCCAGATTCTGGCAGTAATTAACGAGAGTTGATCCTAGCTTAAATCTTACATAATCTCAGGCCTGCCATTCATAGATAAGTATTTTAATTACATGTTTAGCTGTTAGCTTGTGGCTCTTAGCTCGTAGGACAAGCTAAGATAGCGTATGTTCGATTGACTATTGACCGTGTTTAATTATGCAACCTAAGAGCTATGAGCTAAGAGCTATGGATTAAGAAGCGTTGTGGCTATGCAAATACCGGAGAAATCCAATTTATCATTGACAATATCTGCCTTATAAGGTAGATTAAAAAAATGGCAATCGACTATAAAAAAGAATTAGAAGGCGCAGCCAGAAACATGATTTTTGTGCATGATCCTGATCTGTTGATCAAACTTATCGTGCGCATGATGGTCAATAAGGCAAAAATTTCCCACGCCAGCTTTTTTCTGTATAATAAAGAAAAACAAGGCTACCTGCTTACTTTCTCTAAGGGTTCATTAGGTAAAAAACTCCCGATAGATTTAATTTGTATTGATAAAGACGATGTTTTAATCAGTTTTTTTAGGGAGCATAGAAGTAATTTTATTTTTGGCAGAGAGGCATTGCTTTATAGCGAAGCAAAGCCTGCGTTAAAAAGCGTAAAATTAAAATTGGAAGTTAAGCAGCAACTTGCCCATGTTCTTTATCAAATGGAACTTTTGCAAGCCATGGTTTGTATTCCTAGCTATTTTCGAAATGAATTGCTAGGTTTTTTGTTATTAGGAAAAAAAGAAAACGGCAGGAAATTTATTGATGAGGAGCTGGATTTTTTTGTTGCACTTAATTCTAATGTAGCAATGGCGATTAGAAACGCTCAGCTATTTAAAGAGTTAGGATATGAATTAGACCGCAAGCATCAGCTTTTTGTGCGTACTACCGTTGCTTTAGCTGCGGCTATTGAAGCTAAAGACCATTATACCCACGGCCATACTAGCCGAGTGACAGATTTAAGCATAGAAATTGCCCAGAGAATCGCACAGAAAGATAAAAAAGAATTTGATGTTAAATTTTTAGAGAATCTACATATTGCCAGCCTTTTGCATGATATCGGTAAGATTGGCGTACCGGAACATATACTAAATAAGAGGAGCGGCTTAACTGTCGGTGAACGTAATCGTATTAAAGAGCATCCCATGATTGGGGTTAATATTTTAAAGCCGATTAAAGAGCTGGAAGGTTCTTTGTTAGGGGTCAGATATCATCACGAGCGGTTTGACGGCAAGGGTTATCCCGAAGGGATTGCCGGAAAACAAATTCCTTTAGTTGCTTCTATAATCTCCGTGGCAGATTCTTTTGATGCGATGAATACTAACCGGCCGTATCGGGCAGCCCTTGATAAACAAGATGCAATCAATGAAATCAGGAGCCTAAGCGGCAAACAGTTTTCTCCATTTGTTACCGATATTTTTTTAGAACTCTGTAAAGAAGGCAGATTTTAAATCCCTTATGTATCCCAAGCGTATAATTTTGATGTACATCTCTGAGGTCTCAGGCCACAGAAGTGCTACTATGGCTATTGAAAAGGCAATAAAAGAGAAGCGGCCAGATACTGAAGTTATGAATATCAATGCTTTTAATTATACTAATCCAATATCAGAAAAAGTTATTAACCGGATTTATATGGAGGTAATTAAGCGTACTCCTAAAATTTGGGATTATCTTTATGATAACCCCAGTGTAGTTAAGGGCCTGGAGAAGATTAAGAAGCATGTTCATAAATCTAACTCGCCAAAGCTTAAAAAACTTTTTGATAGTTTTAATCCCGATTTAGTAGTATGCACTCAGGCTTTTCCCTGCGGCATGGTTGCTGATTATAAGAAAACTTACGGGGTAAATTTACCTTTGGTTGCCGTACTTACTGATTATATACCGCATTCTTATTGGGTGTATGATTTAGTAGATTATTATATAACTCCTTCGGAGGATGTCTCAGTGCGTTTAGAAAAAAAAGGAGTCAATCGCCATAAGATTAAGGCCTATGGAATTCCGTTTGATCATAAGTTTAACCAGAATCTGAATAGGGAAGAAATCTACCATAAATTAAAATTAGATCCTGATAAACCTGTAGTATTAATTATGGGTGGCGGCCAGGGGTTAGGGCCGATTAAAACTATCGTTAAATCATTAGAAAAAAGCCAGCATGATATTCAGGAGTTAATTGTTACCGGAACAAATAAAAAATTATTTCGTAGCCTGAAACGCAAGATAAAACATTATAAAAAAGATATCCGCCTATTTGGTTTTGTACAAAACATCCATGAATTAATGTATATCTCTAAAGTAATTTTATCGAAACCGGGAGGGGTAACTACTGCCGAGGTCTTGAGTATGAGGCTGCCTATGGTCATTGTTAAGCCTATTCCCGGGCAAGAGGTTAACAATACTAATTTTCTAACGCAGAGAGGAGCGGCAATTAAGGTAGATGAACCTAATGAGGCGCACAAAGTTATTGATGAATTATTGAGTAATAAAGTGAAATTAGAGCGGTTTAGATTGGCGGCATCCAAGATTGCTAAGCCAAACGCAAGTTTGGATATCGCAGATCTCCTTTTGAGTCTATAATCGTGTTAAATTATTATTTATACCGGCTTGGCCAATTTATTGCAGTATCCCTGCCATTAAAATTCGTTTATATGATCGGGGTTTTTTTAGCCGATCTGCATTATATTTTTGCATTTCGTGACAGGCGGTTTGTTAAAGCTAACTTGCGGGTTATTTTTCCGGCCGAATCAAATAGGTTTTTACGAAAAATAAGCCGAAAAGTTTTTCGGAATTTTGCAAAATACCTAGTCGATTTTTTCCGTTTTGAAAAGCTAGACCTCCAATATATAAATAAAAACATAAAATTAGAGAACCTGCATTATTTTGATGAGGCTTTAACAAAAGGCAAAGGAGTAATTGTTTTGACTGCTCATCTTGGTAACTGGGAATTGGGAGGAGTGGTTATTGCACAGCTGGGTTATCCTTTTTGGGCGGTGGCCTTGCCGCATAAAAATAAAAAAGTTAATGACTTTTTTGATACACAGAGAAATATAAAGGGAGTTAAGGTTATCAGCATGGGTAAGGCTGTTAGAAGCTGTATCTCAGAAATCAAGAATAATCATATGGTGGCTTTGGTTGGCGACCGGGATTTTACGGAAAAAGGAATTGTAGTAGATTTTTTCGGTAGACCCATGCATTTTCCCGAAGGCCCGGCAGCTTTAAGCCTGATGACCGGCGCACCAATTGTACCGGGTTTTATGCTTAGGAATCCGGATGACAGCTTTACATTAAGAATAGAAAAACCGGTAGTATTTTCTCCCTCAGGGGATAAAGTAAAAGATTTAGCCGGATTAGTGACGGTTTACAAAAAAATTCTTGAGGATTATATCCGTAAATTTCCAGAGCAGTGGTATGTTTTTCGCCCGTTTTGGGCTAAATAGATATGCGTATCTGTGTAATAATCCCAACTTATAATGAATCGAAGGAAATTGCAGGCTTAATTAGCCGGATAACTAAATTAGGGCTGCAGGTGATTATAGTTGATGATGGCTCACTGGATGATACGGCAAGTATTGCTACTCTAGGAGGCGCTAAAGTTTTACGTAATAACTCAAATGCCGGTAAAGGGGCGTCTTTAATCAAGGGGTATAATTATGCTATTGCTCAGGGTTTTGATGCAGTAATTAGCATGGATGGCGATGGCCAGCATTCTTCTTTCGATATAGAAGCATTTATTAAGAAAGCAGAAGCTTCTCAAGACGCAGCAGTTATCGTCGGTAACCGTATGACGATGACTAAAGGAATGCCTTTTTTGCGTATTTTAACCAACCGTTTCATGTCGCGTTTGATTTCATTAATTACCAAGCAATATATCCCTGATACACAATGCGGATTCCGCCTGATAAAGAAAGAGGTGCTGCAGAGAATTGATTTTTCTACCTCTAAATATGAAACTGAATCTGAGATTTTAATTAAGGCGGCGCGGTTGGGTTTTAAGGTTGAATCCATACCGATTAAGACGATTTATTCCGGCCAGAAAAGCCAAATTAATCCCGTTATTGATACTTTGAGGTTCTTTCGTTTTATAATCCTTGAGTTTCTAGCGAGTTTTAAGCATGATTAATATAATTTTGCATTGGTTAGGCCAGCTTCCGAAAGATTATGTTGTGATAATTGTCGGAGCTCTTCCTGTTTCGGAATTAAGAGGGGCGATACCTCTTGCGTTATCATTTGGAATGCCGTTAGCCAAGGCATTTTGGCTTTCCGTATTAGGTAATTGCATTTTTGTGGCGCCAGCACTTTTTCTTTTTGCACCAGTTACCGGATTTTTAAGGAAATTTAAGATTTGGTCAGGTTTTTTTGACCGGATTTTTGAACGCACAAAAAAGAATTCAGATTGTATTCAAAAATATGAGGCTTTAGGCCTGATTATTTTCGTTGCCATACCTTTGCCTATTACCGGGGCATGGAGCGGAGTAATTGCGGCTTCATTGTTTAAGATTCGTTTTCGTTATGCGTTTGCGGCTATAATTAGCGGAATATTTTGCTCAGGGCTTATTGTTTCAGCATTATGCGCTCTAGGTATGTTGAGCTGGAAGGCCTGCCTGCCGGCAGGCAGGTGGTGACTTAAATGATTCAGGTTTATACAGGTAATGGTAAAGGTAAGACTACTGCCTCAATTGGTTTAGCTTTAAGGGCTGCCGGAGCGGGGATGAATGTTTATATCGCGCAATTTGCTAAGGGGCGCCTTTATAATGAAATCAGAATGCTTAAAAGAATCAATAATATCAAAGTGGAACAGTTTGGCAGGAGTTGTTTCATAAATAATGCCCCTGATAAAATCGATATACAAATGGCGCATAGGGGGTTTAAGAAAGTAAGCGAAAATATCCTTAAGAAGAAATTTAAATTAGTAATTCTAGATGAAATAAATATAGCCGTTAAATTAAAATTATTACCTTTAGATGGCCTGCTTAGATTAATAAAAAATACACCTAAGTGTGTAGAATTAGTCCTTACCGGCCGTTACGCGCATCCAAAAGTTATTGCTTTAGCGGATTTAGCCAGCGAAATCAAAGAGCTTAAGCACTACTATAATCGGGGCATAAAGGCGCGTAGAGGAATTGAATTCTAGGCTTTGGAGTTTTAGTTAAGTTGTGGCCTGACTAATTTTATCTTGACAGAAAAAGATATTTGCATTATCATTACGGATAATAAGATATCCGGTGCTAATTAGCACCCGGCGAAATAGGTATTGCGTCGGTGTGACCTTGGGGTCAAATTGGGTCAGTGTCGCCTCGTGATTGCGCACACCCCGCGCTCATTGGAATTGCGCGGGTGTCCGCCTCTTGGCGGAGTATTGCTAGGGTGTGCGCATAGGAGAGCGCAAAAGCGCATCGGTTTTATGTATGCATATAAGGAGGCATTAAATGTTAGCAATTAGTTTAATTTTGATCGGAATATTGTTAAGGTTCATACCGCATGCCGCGAATTTCACACCCGTAGCAGCCATTGCTTTGTTTGCCGGAGTATATCTAAACAAAAAACAGGCTTTAATTGTGCCGCTTTTACTTATGATGTTAAGTGATATATTTTTAGGTATGCACAATGTAGTTATCTTTACTTGGGGAAGTTTTGTTTTGGTTACGTTCTTAGGAGTTTGGGCCAAAAATCATAAAACATTTAAGGCCATTGCTTCTACTTCAATAGTTTCTTCGGTTTTGTTTTATCTAATTACTAATTTTGGTGTTTGGGCTATGGGTTGGTATCCGCAGACTGCAGCTGGCCTGTTGGATTGCTATATTTTAGGCTTACCTTTTTTACGTAATTTTGGGGTTGCTACGCTTATATATACGGCAGTATTTTTTGGAGCTTATGAATTTATCGCACGCAGAGTGCGGGATACAAAGTTAGCAAAAGTTCTCCTCTAAGTTAGGAATTGATGGTTTGGCGACAAAATAGCCAAAGCCACTGGCCACAAGGACGTGGTTTGGCAACAAAATAGCCAAAGCCATAAGGTTGTAAGGTTAACGTTGCTGGTTTTAGGGAAGGCCGTGTAAATCGGTCGCAGTTCCCGCTGCTGTAAAAGAGGTCGAAATTCTCTAGAATGTTTGCCACTGGCTTAACAAAGGCTGGGAAGGCAGGGGAAGAGTAGGTTACACTCTTAAGTCAGAAGACCTAATCCAGGAACAGATGTCCAATAATTTCTTTTAAGCCCGCGGACAGGTTTAGAAGGGTTAGAAATCAGGGATAACCCTTAATGCTTTTAGTTAAAGCGTTAAGGGTTTTTTTGTTTTATGCAGGTCCGGGAATGGAGAAAAGATGTGTCGGTCTAAGTTAGTAGTACAATTTTTAGTTTCATTGCCAGTTATTCTGGCAGGGTTTGTTCTTGGATACGCAGAGGATGTTGATTTAGAGAAAATTGTGGTTACTCCATATCGCTATAGTGAGAGTTTAGGTAAAACAGCAGCGGATGTTACCGTAATAACGCAAGGCGACATAGAAGAATCGAATGCTCAGAATGTGGTTGATCTATTCAGAACTCTTCCGGGAATTACCGTAAGGGATTGGTATGGAAATGGCAGCAAAGCAACTGTTGATATGGGCGGATTCGGTGAGCAGGCAGGGCTTAATGTTTTGGTTCTACTAGATGGCCGGCGCGTTAATGATGTTGATTTAAGCGGAGTTGACTGGAGTCAGGTTTCTTTGGATCAAGTGGAGCGCATTGAGGTTGTCCGCGGAGGCGCGGGAGCGGTTTTATACGGCGATAATGCCTCAAGTGGTGTAATTAATATTATTACAAAAAAAGGATCAGGAAAACCTAAAATAAATTTAGGAGCTGAGTATGGAAGCTATTCTATGAATAAGCAAAAACTATCTTTAGGCGGAGGTGTTAATAATAAGTTTTCTTACTGGTTGAGTGGTAGCCGCCAATCAACAAATGGCTATCGCAGGAATAGTTTTAATAAAGCCAACGACTTTTCTTCAAAGCTAAAATACGATTTTACTGATCTGCTGTCGTTACATTTTGATTCGGGGTTTCATGCTGCAACATATGGTATGCCCGGAGCGCTTTGGCAGAATAACATAGATCAGCATAGCAGGAGGTATGCCAGATATGGCGATGACCACTCTAATAATAAGGATTATTATTTCGTTGTAGGGTCTAAAAGTGATTTTTTTGATTTGGGCAATCTTGATATTGATTTTGCCTATCGGCGAAAAGATACTGATTCGTATTTTCTTACCTCCGGCAATCCTACCCAGAGGAATAAGATTGAAACTTTTGGCGTTACTCCTAAGTATACTTTGGGTAATAATGTCTTTAACCATGAGAATAAATTTATCGCAGGGCTTGATTATTATCGAACAGTTTATAATTCGGATACTTATACTATTTCCAATGATACGCTGCAGACTATTACAGATATTAATAAAACTTCTCTTGCCGGATATATGCAGGATGAATTTTCTATTTCTAAACAGTTGACTTTTGTGGGCGGGTATCGATATGAAATATCACGCTATGTATTTGGTTATCACGATAACAACACTACTGATTGGGGGCATCCCTATCCTGACCAGGACAAGAAAGTGCGTCCAAGCATAGAGGCATTCAATACCGGATTGACATATTCATATATGGATAATGGAAATATATTTCTAAACTTGAGTAAAAGTTTCCGATTTCCGGAAGTCGATGAGTTTACTTATACCGATGCTTCTTGGCAGCAACAGCTTAATACCGATCTGAAGCCCCAATCATCGATCAATTATGAATTAGGCCTACGGCATAAGTTTTCAGATCTACTTAAGGCTAATTTATCGTTGTTTAGAATGAATTTGAAAAATGAGCTATATTATAATTCTACCGGCGGTCCGAATATGGCCGGTCAAAACGAGAATTACGATAAAACTATACATGAAGGTTTTGTATTTAGCTTGGATTCAAAAATCAATACCTGGTTAAATATTTTTGGTAACTATGCCTTCACTAGCGCTTATTTTGATGGAGGCGGATATAATGAAAACGAGATTCCTTTAGTTCCGCGGCATAAGGGTAGTATTGGCTTAAGGTTTAATTTATCAAAGAACTTCGCATTTAATATAGTAGGCAATTATGTGGGAAAAAGATATTTTCTAAACGACCAGGCTAATGCCCAGTCTCGCCTTAATGGGTATATGGTTGCGGATACCAATATAACCTGGAAATATAATAATCTAACGGTTACTTTTGGCGTTAATAACCTTTTTGACAAACAATACTCAGAATATGCGGGCTATGCTTTCAATAGCGCCATTTTGGCAAATGACAAATTTTATTATCCGAGCCCGGAAAGGAATTTTAGTTTAAGGGCGGAATGTTCATTTTAGGCAAGGTTTTTAAGCCAGGCTTGCAAGGTTAATTTTCCTGTGTTAAAATAACAGCATGTTTGCTAACAAAATTTTGCAAGTTACTTTCGTTATTTCGCTGCTTGCTCATGGGATGATCTTCCTACATTCTTCAGGCCTTAATTCTCTTTCTCCTGTACCGAAGAATCAAAAGATGGAGGTGCGTTATATCAAGGAGAGTTTAGAGGATACTCTGCTGCTTAAGAATCATAAGTTTGATATACAAAAATCAATTTCCAAGCAGGATCCTTTTTTAAAACTTGACTCTAAGGTTGTTAAGGGAGGCAGAATTCCTCCGCCTTATATCCAGCAGGGCAAGGGGCCCCAAGTATTACCTGATAACTTTTCAGAATTTCCCAAACCAACTTTTGTTAACCCTGACCTTATGATAATAAAAAAGAAAATTACTCTGCCTCCGATAGAAATGGCTAAAATTGACAATCCAAGCTACATCAACTATTATCAGATTGTCAGGGAGAAGATTCGCCGCAGCGCTTATCAAAATTACACTCGGAATGAAACGGGAGAGGTCTATGTTTCTTTCGCCATTTCAAATGATGGCTATATTAAGGGCGTGAATTTAATCGAAGAGAAAACAACGGCCAATGATTATCTTAGAAATATCGCTTTAAGAAGCGTAAGGGACGCTTCGCCTTTTCCTGATTTTCCCAAAGAGCTAGATTATCCTCAGCTTTCCTTCAACATTATAATTTCCTTCGAGATAGAATAAAGCAGTATATAGGTTTTTAGCTCTTAGTTGTTAGCTCATAGCTCATAGGTCTCATTGGATTGTTTTCCTGCTAGCTATGAGCTTTGAGCTATGAGCTAACTCATTGACACCTATTTAAAAGAATGCTATATTATTTATCTAAAATTTAACACGAAAGGAGATGATTAGATTGACTCAGGTTGAAATTAAGAAAGATGAATCTTTTGAGTCTGCTTTACGCCGGTTTAAGAAGAAGATCGAACAGGAAGGGATTTTAAGAGAAGTCCGCGACCGCAAGCATTACGAGAAACCGAGTGAACGTAAAAGAAAAAAAGCTAAAGCCAGAAAATAAGCATAATGGCGCAAATTAACTTTCGCAAACCAGTAGTCTCTGGCCAATTTTACCCTTCAGCTGCAAAAGAACTTAATGCGATGATTTCTTCTTTTACAGATAGCCAAGCGCAAAAAAAAGATATCATCGGGGCAATCCTGCCGCACGCCGGTTACGTTTATTCGGGCCGTGTTGCTACGCAGACTGTTTCCGGGATAAATATTAAGGATAATGTAATTCTGTTAGGCACAAACCATACAGGTTTAGGCTCGGATTTTAGTATAATGCCGCAGGGAATATGGCAGACGCCGCTGGGCGATGTAGAAATTAATGAAGAGCTAGCGAACTTGTTTTTAAATAGATCTAGATACCTGGAAATTGATATATTGGCGCATCAGGATGAGCATTCGTTGGAAGTAGAGCTGCCGATACTACAGTATTTTAAGGGCGATTTAAAAATTGTCCCAATCGCGATTAAATCTCTTAACCTGACTCTACTTAAAAGTTTAGCCGAAGAGTTAGCGGATGTAATCAGCGAAAATAACCTTAAAAAATCAACTGTTTTTATTGCCAGTTCAGACATGACTCATTATGAGCCTCAAGAAATTGCGAAAAAAAAAGACTCATTAGCGATTGATGCGATAGTTGCTTTAGACGAAGATAAATTAAACAGGGTAGTTAAAGATTTCGATATATCCATGTGCGGTTTTGCCCCTGTTGCAGTTTTAATAAAAACCGCTAAACTTCTTGGCGCAAAAGGTGCGCAGTTAATCAAATATCAAACAAGCGGAGATACCAGCGGAGATATGAGTAGTGTCGTTGGTTATGCCGGAATCACAATCTATTAAACTATGGACGAGATAAATAAGCCGGAGGGCAGTGGTTTGCCTTCAGATAGGCAAAGCCAAAAGAAAGTTGATGAAAGTTGGAAAGAGCGCGTAGCAAAAGAGAAGCAAGAGCCAAAAACAAAAGAAGGTTTTGTCCCACCGGAAGCAGATTTTAAATTTTTTATTACTACTTTAACTTTACAGGCTTCAATTGCTTTGGGCCATATTGCAAATCCTTCAACTGGCAAAACCGAGAAGGATCCGGTTCAGGCAAAATTCCTGATTGATACTTTAGCTATGCTGAAGGAGAAAACCCAAGGCAATCTGACTAAAGAGGAAACAGATTTATTGGAAAACTTACTTTATGAATTAAGGGTGGTCTATCTTGCTAAGGAAGGGACTGAAAAATGATAGATAAAGAACTGATTGATATATTAGCATGCCCAGCATGCAAGGCTGATGTGGAACTAATCGATAATAGGATTGTATGTAAAAAATGCGGCAAGAGGTATCCGGTACGCGATGGAATACCGGTAATGCTGATTGACGATGCACAATGAAAAAAATATTAGTTATCCACGGCCCTAATTTGGAACTTTTAGGAACCAGGGAGCCGCATGTTTACGGTAGTATAACCTTAGATAAGATTAATCAAATGCTTAAAAGCCAGGCTAAGGCGGCTAAGGTTAGTTTAGTTATCAAGCAATCAAACCATGAAGGCCGGATTGTGGACCTTATTGGCAGGGCTAAGAAAAATAATTTTAACGGTATTTTAATCAATCCGGCAGCTTATACGCATACAAGCGTAGCTGTGCGCGATGCTGTGGCTGCCTGCGGATTAATTGTAGTAGAAATTCATCTCTCCAATATTTATTCCCGCGAGGAGTTTAGGCGTAAATCGTTGATTAGCCCGGTAGCTAGCGGTACAATCCTGGGGTTTGGAGCAAAAAGTTATGTTTTAGGTTTGGCTGCTATTCTTGATTTAATTTAAGATAAAATTAATCCCTCGCCTTCTATGAATTCAATCATTATATCTATAAGGTTTAATAAGTTAGATAAAAAATAAGGTGCCGGATGAATCATCGTTTAAGGGGCATATATTCTGTATTAAGGCAGAGAAGGCTTGATGGCCTGCTTGTTTCTTTACCGGCAAATATTTCCTATCTAGTAGAGTCAGAAAGCCGCGATTCTTATTTATTAGTCTGTGAAAAAGAGAATATTTATTTCACTGATTCCCGTTATAGCGAAGAAGCCAAATTTTTTCTAAAAGGTAACGCCAGGCTTAAAGAGTGTAATGGATTTATATTTAAACATATTGCTGAGTTAATCCTTGAGCTGGGATTAAATAATGTCGGTATCGAAGAAAGATACCTGCCGTTGTCCGAGTTTACTAAGATTAAAGAGTATTCAAAGGGAAACTTTGCTTTAATACCGACTCATAGCATAGTCGAGGACAAAAGGATTGTTAAGGATGCTTTAGAAATTGCTAAACTGCGAAAAGCAGTACAAATTACCGCTTCTTCTTTAGAATATATTAGGCAGTTTCTTGTTCCAGGGGTAAGGGAGATAGAGGTTGTTGCTGAACTTGAGCGTTTTATAAGGTATCAGGGGGCCAGGGCTCCTTCTTTTGATATAATTGTAGCAAGCGGCCATAATTCCAGCCAGCCGCATCATCTCTCAGGAGAGCGAAAATTAAGGAATAATGAACCTGTGCTGATTGATTTTGGAGTTGACTATCAGGGTTACAAATCTGACTTGACAAGGGTTTTGTTTTTGGGTAAAATATATACTCTTGCGCGCAAGGTTTATGATATTGTTCTTAAGGCCCAGGAAAATGCTATTAAAAGGATTGCTCCTGGCGCAGAAATGGCTGAAATTGATAGGGTTGCGCGGGAATACATAGCTAAAAAAGGGTATGCAAAGTATTTTACCCACAATCTTGGCCATGGCTTTGGCCTCGAAGTACATGAAGCTCCGTGTATCTCTGGAAATGAAGCTAATGCAGTTAAGCCGGGAATGACTTTTACGATAGAGCCGGGGATATATTTGCCCGGTAAATTTGGGATAAGAATCGAGGATATGGTTTTAGTAACAAATAAAGGATGTGAGGTTTTAAGTGGCTCTATCAATAAATGAAATCAAATCAGGGGTAACCATTTTAGTAGACGGTGATGTTTATATCTGCCTTGATGCGCAGCATGTAAAGCCCGGTAAGGGGGCAGCTTTTGTGCGGGCGCGCCTGCGCAACATGAAAACCAATAATATCCAGGAAAAAACTTTTCGCGGAGACGAAAAGATCGAGCAGGCTTTTGTTGAAGAGTGTAAATTACAATATCAATATTCAAGCGGGGGCCTATTCCATTTTATGGACACTGATAACTTCGAAGAGATTGTTATTCCCGAAGAGAGAATTGGCGATAATGTTAAATTGTTGAAGGATAACCTTGAGATTGAAGGTTATTTCTTTAAAGGAGAGAATTTATCCATTACCTTGCCTAATTTCATAGAATTTAACATCATTGAAACTGAACAGGGCGTAAAAGGCGATTCGTCAAAGAGCGGCACTAAACCGGCTAAGATTGATACCGGAGCGACTATCCAGGTTCCTTTATTTATTAATATTGGTGATAAGATAAAGGTGGATACGCGTACCGGCGGCACCTATGCTGAGAGAATTAACTAAAATCTTGCCTTTTGCTTAGCTGACGGCAGTCAGGGTGGGCAGGCATGGATTTCGTAGTAACTTTATTCTCGCAGTAGCAATGTTAGAGAAAGGAAGGGTGTTGTGAACATTAAAGAAATTAAGGAAATGATTAATCTGATGAATGAAAACAGCCTTTCTGAGTTGGAGATTGAGAAGGATGATATGCGTATCCGGCTTAAGAAAACAGCTAATGGAATTGAAGGATTTGATGGGTCGGTAGTTTTGCAAGGCCAAACTGTTGGCCCTGCGGGTGGCAAAGTTCAAGCGTTACAGGCAGCGGAAGAAAAAAACGAAATTAAGACCGTAGAAATTAAATCTCCGATGGTAGGTACTTTTTATCGTGCACCCAATCCGGAAGCCGCTTCTTATGTAGATGTTGGCACTACCATTGAGCCTGGCCAGGTAATTTGTATTATTGAAGCAATGAAGTTAATGAATGAAATAAAATCAGAGATTAAAGGCAAGATACTTGAAATATTAGTAGATAACGCTGAGCCGGTAGAATTCGGCCAGCCTTTATTCCTTATTGAGCCGCTTTAGTAATTTTAGTAATTTAAGATGTTCTCCAAAATACTCATTGCCAATCGAGGCGAAATCGCCTTAAGGATAATACGCGCCTGTCATGAAATGGGCATCCGTACAGTGGCTGTTTATTCCCAGGCCGACCGCAACAGCCTGCATGTGCGTTTTGCTGATGAAGCAATCTGCATTGGCCAGGCATCAGGTGCCAGCAGCTATTTAAATATCCCCGCAATTATCAGTGCCGCCGAAATCACCGATGTAGAGGCAATTCATCCGGGTTATGGGTTTCTTGCCGAGAACGCGCATTTTGCTGAAATATGCGAATCTTGTAAAATTACTTTTATCGGCCCTACTCCTGAGAATATGCGGCTTATGGGTGATAAAATGGCTGCGCGTACCACTATGCAGAAAGCAGGGCTTCCTATTGTCCCTGGAAGCCGGTCGGTTATTAAGAATAAAGAAGAAGCGCTTAAGACTGCTAAGTCAATCGGTTATCCTGTTATCATTAAAGCAGCTGCCGGCGGCGGGGGAAAAGGGATGCGTATTTGCCATAATGATTTAACCCTTGTTTCCAGCTTATTGACAGCGCAAACCGAAGCAGAAGCTAATTTTGGTAATTCCAGCGTTTACATCGAGAAATATATTGAGCGGCCGCGCCATATTGAGGTGCAGATTATTGCTGACCGCTTAGGGCATATCGTGCAGCTTGGCGAAAGAGACTGCAGTATCCAGAGGAGGCACCAGAAGCTACTCGAAGAATCTCCATCGCCTGTTGTTGACGGCAAAATGCGCCGTAAATTAGGTGAATTAGTTTTAAAAGGCATGAAATCTATTAACTATCTTAGCTGCGGCACAATTGAATTCTTGCTGGATGAAAAAACCAGCAATTTTTATTTTATGGAGATGAACACGCGTATTCAGGTTGAGCATCCGGTTACAGAGATGGTAACCGGCATTGACCTGATTAAGGAGCAGATTAAGATTGCCAGTGGCGAGAAACTTAAATTTAACCAGGAAGATATCCAGATTAGGGGAGTTGCCATTGAATGCCGCATTAACGCTGAAGACCCCGATAATAATTTTATGCCTTCTCCCGGAAAAATTGAAAGCTTAATCCTTCCCGGCGGCCCGAATGTGCGAATAGATACGCATATCTATGCCGGATACGAAGTTCCGCCTTATTATGATTCTCTGGTAGCTAAGCTTATCGTCTGGGGAAATAACCGTCATGAGGCAATTAAGACTATGCGCAGGGCATTAAGTGAGTTCTATATCTCTCCGATCAAAACCACAATACCTTTTCATCTTAAGCTTATGGATAATCCGTTATTTAAAAAAGGTGATATCTCAACGCATTTTGTACAGGATCTTTTAATAAATGAAGGGAAGGAAGAGAATAAATGAACCCGGATGAATCTAGGAATGAGTTAGGTGTTTTAAGAATACATAAAAACGTAATCTCATCAATATCTTCAATTGCTGCTATAGAGATAGATGGGGTTAAGCGGGTGGGCAAAGATTTAAAAAGCGGCCTGTTTGAATTAGTGGGCAATAAATTTTCTTCGGCGATAAAAGTAGAAATCTCAAAAAATGAAGAAGTAAAGGTAGAAATCCCTTTGGTTATTAAATACGGTTATAATATTCCGGATATTGCAAGGAACGTACAGGAGAATGTCCGACAGGCACTGGAAAAAATGAGCAGCCTTTCCATAAAAGATATTAATGTAAGCGTGATAGGAATAGAAAGGGGGTAGTAATGAGATTTTTTACCACTTTAGGTATTATATTTTATGCAGCCGTTATTATCGTAATTGGCATAGCATTGGTTGTATTTTCATTTAACTTACTATTACCTCAAGATATTAATAATCTGCTTATCTATGCCCAGAGCAATCAAAATACCCGGATTATCATCGGCCTAAGCGGGGCGCTTTTAATTCTAATCAGTTTTTCTTTTGCCCAGATTATTTTAGGAAAATTCCAAAGAGAAAAGACGATTGCGTTTACTACTTCAAGCGGACAGGTAACTATCTCGCTCTCTGCGGTAGAAGATTTGATCCGCAGGCTGGCAGGAATTATTCCGGAAGTAAAGGAATTACGGCCGAATGTTGTAGCAAGTAAAAAGGGTATTATCGTAGATATGCGCGTAGTATTGCGTTCTGAAGCAAATATCCCTGAATTGACAAGCCGTTTGCAGGATATTGCCACATCTAAAATTCAGGAGGTTCTAGGCCTTGAGGAGCAGATTATTATCAGGATTCATGTTGCTAAAATTTCCCATGATGAAAAAGATAATCGCAGGAAAAAAGAACTTGAAAAGGAAGACCACTCATCAATACCGTTTGGCGGTTACGGTAGAGTATAGTTAAATAAATTGAGCCGCCGCTGAAACCCGCCACTAAAGCGTCAATAGATCCGCATAAAGGATTAGTGGCAGACGGCCGGATAGATTAAATTCGCGCGGATAACTTACGTTTACTGTTGTTTCGTAAGCTATGCGCTCATTTAAGGAGGAATAAGCAATGGCAAGGATTGGTATCTTAACAGGCGGCGGAGATTGCCCGGGATTAAATCCGGTTATTCGCGCAGTTGTACGTTCGGCATTAATTGAGGGCTATGAAATTGTAGGTATTAAAAACGGATGGCTTGGTTTAATTAAAAATGACACCATGGTTTTAAATATAGATACAGTTTCCGGTATCCTGCCCAAGGGCGGCACTATCTTAGGGACAAGCCGTACTAATCCATATAAAAAAGAAGGCGACCTTGGAAAGGTGAAGGATAATTTTAAAAAAATGGGGTTAGATGCTTTGGTTGCCGTGGGCGGAGAAGATACCTTAGGCGTTGCTTTCAAATTAACTAAAGACGGCCTGCCGAATATTGTCGGAGTTCCTAAGACTATAGATAATGATTTATCGGCTACTGACTATACTTTTGGTTTCGATACTGCTTTAAATGTGGCTATGGAGTGTATTGACCGCCTGCATACTACCGCTGAAAGCCACCATCGTATTATAGTTGCTGAGGTTATGGGCAGGCATGCTGGCTGGATTGCCATTGAAGCTGGTATTGCCGGAGGAGCAGATGTAATTTTAATTCCTGAAATCCCCATTGATATGGATGAAGTCTGCGATGTGATAAAAAAAAGACACCAGAGGGGCAAAACATTTAGTATCATTGTGGTTTCTGAGGGCGCTCAGTTTAAGGGCGGTGCTATGGTTACTCAGGAACAAAAATTAGATTCTTTTGGCCACGTGAGGCTCGGAGGCATTGGAGAGGATTTGGCCGCGCAAATTGAAAAAAGAACCGGCTTTGAAACTCGCGTCAGCGTTTTAGGCCATATACAAAGAGGCGGTTCGCCGACTGCCTTTGACCGTGTATTAGGCACGCGTTTTGGGGTAAAGGCAGTGGAGTTGGTCAAGGCTAAAAAGTTCGGGAAAATGGTGGCTTTAGCCGGGATAAAAATTATTGATGTTCCGTTAGAAGAAGCGGTGAAGGCATTAAAGACTGTTGATATGGAACTTTATAATATTGCCAAGGTATTTTTTGGGTAAGGAGTAGGTACCCGGCGCCTATAATGATTTGCGCCGGTGTTGCCTAGGTAGACAAGGAGAAAGAATGCGCGAGAGAATAAAAGATATTCTTTTAGAAAGTATCCAGGTTAAAGAAGAGATTTTGCGTAATCAGATCGAATCAATTGCACAGATTGCCGAGCTTATGATTGATTGCCTAAAGAAAGACGGCAAGGTAATTGTTTTTGGCAACGGCGGCTCAGCCAGCGATAGCCAGCATATTGCCGCAGAGCTGGTCGGCCGTTTTAAAAAGGATCGTTCAGCATTGGCTGGTGTGGCGCTTACTACTAACACGTCAATTCTTACTTCTATAGCTAATGATTATGGTTACGATGTGGTTTTTTCCCGTCAGGTAGAGGCATTAGGAAAGAAAAATGATGTAGTCTTAGGAATTTCTACCAGCGGAAAAGCTAAAAACGTGGCTTTAGGTATTAAGCAGGCAAAGAAAATGGGGATTAAAACCGTAGCCTTAAGCGGCGGAGATGGAGGGGAAATAGTAAAATTAGCTGATGTGTCTTTAGTCGTGCCGTCTAAGATAACCGCAAGGATCCAGGAAGCACACATTACTATTGCCCATATAATATGCGAAATGATCGAACAGGTACTTTGTCAGGAACAAAAATAACCACGCTTTCTAGCCTTAAACGAAGAGTTGGGTATTTGAAACGGAATGGCAAGAAGGTAGCCTTTACTAACGGTTGTTTTGATGTTTTGCATTACGGCCATATTAAATATCTTGAGGATGCAAAAAGTAAAGGCGATTATCTGATTGTAGCAGTTAATAGCGATTCCTCCATTAAAAAAATTAAGGAAGCTAACCGGCCGGTCATCGGCCAACTTGACCGCCTAAAAACCGTTGCCGCGTTGGCAAGCGTGGATTTTGTTATTTTATTTAATGAGGATAATCCGCTTAGATTAATTAAAGCGCTTAGACCGGATATTTTGATTAAGGGTTCAGATTGGAGCAAGGAAAGAATTATCGGCGCTGATTTTGTAAAAAGTTACGGCGGTAAGGTCTTAACCGTAAATTTAGTTAAGGGTCGTTCAACCAGCGCAATAATTAATAAAATTGTCAGAGATTTCTCGGGAAAATAATATTTACAGAATAATTGACGCTAATCTGAACCGGGCTAGAGAGGGCTTGCGTGTGTGCGAAGAGATAACCCGGTTTATTTTGGATAATCATAAATTAACAGCTTTTTTTAAGAATCTTAGGCATAAGGTTGATGCAGGGGCAAGAAAAATTTACCCTGCCCATAAACTGATTAGCCAGCGTAAAAGCGGCAGTGATGTAGGAAGGCTGAATTATCGCGGAGAACTAAATCGCGCCAATTGTAAGGATATTTTCTTTGCTAATATTCAGAGGGTTAAAGAATCTTTACGCGTCCTGGAAGAGTTTACTAAATTAGTGGATGCCAAGGGCGCCTTAGGTTTTAAGCAACTCAGATATAAAGTTTATGAAATCGAAAAAAAATCTTTTAAAAAAGTCTCAGCTTTACCTGATTTTAAATAGGCAGAATAAAACCGGCCGTTCTTTAGATATATGTTCCGATAGTTTTTGTGACGGAATTGACTTAGTCCAGTTAAGGGATAAAGTAAATATAAAAAAAGACGTTTTAAGTTTTGCCCTCAATTTATCCAAATTTTTTAGCAGAAGCAAAACGCTCTTTATAGTTAATGATTATGTTGATGTTGCGCTATCCTGCAAAGCAGACGGCGTACATTTGGGCCAATCCGATACTTCTGTAAAAGAAGCCAGAAAAATATTGGGTAGGGGTAAAATTATCGGTGTTTCCTGCCACTCTCTAGGCCAGGCATTAAAAGCGCAAAGAGAAGGGGCGGATTATATAGGTATCGGGCCGGTATATGCTACTCCTACAAAGCCCGAATATAAGGCGATAGGCTTAAAAACCCTGCGCCGGTTAAAAGATAAAATAAGAATACCCTACTTTGCTATAGGGGATATTCACCAGGGCAATGTTAGAGATATTATTGCCAGCGGAGGCAGCCGTATTGCGGTAGCCCGCGCGATTTTAAAAGCAAAAAATCCCAGGGCTTCGGTAAAGCAGTTGAATAAATTATTAAGGAAAAAATGACACAGTTAGAATTTGCCAAGAAAAATATTATTACTGCGCTTATGCGTAAGCTAGCGGCTATTGAGGGAATTAAACCGCTTGATCTTATGCATCTAGTCCGCGCAGGTAAGGTAGTTATACCTTTAAATATTAATCATAAAATAAAAAAACCCTGCGCAATAGGGGCTACTTTATCTACCAAAGTTAATGCTAATATCGGCACTTCTACGGATGAATCCGGGATTTGCGATGAAATAGAAAAACTTAAAACAGCTATAAAGTATGGAGCGGATGCCCTAATGGATTTAAGCGTGGGGGCCAACTTAAGCAAAATAAGAAAAGAAGTTTTAAAATATTCAACTGTCCCTGTGGGCACTGTTCCGGTTTACGAGGTGGCAGTCAGGGCGCAAGTGAGAAATAAAAATTTCCTTAAATTCAGCGCCGAAGATGTTTTAAGCGTATTAGAGGAGCAGGCAAAGCAGGGGGTGGATTTTTTTACGATACATTGCGGAGTAACGAAAAAGAGCGTAAGAATTTTAGAAAAACATAAGAGGCTTATGGGGATTGTTTCGCGGGGGGGAGCAATTGTTGCCAGTTGGATGAAGCTTTACAAAAAAGAGAATCCATTTTATTCACATTTTGATCGAATTCTAGATATTGCTCATAAATATGATGTAACCTTAAGTTTGGGCGATGGGTTGCGCCCGGGTTCAGTTTTAGACGCCACAGATAAAGCGCAGATCGCAGAACTAAAAATTCTTGGGAGCCTGGCAAAACGCGCCCGAGTGCGGGGTGTTCAGGTAATGATTGAAGGCCCGGGGCATGTCCCAATAAATCAGATAGAAAAAAATATTGCTTTAGAGAAAAAATATTGTTCGGGCGCGCCTTTTTATGTGTTAGGCCCGTTAGTTACTGATGTTGCCCCGGGATATGACCATATTACTTCTGCAATAGGAGGTGCAATAGCAGCCGGCTTCGGAGCGGATTTTCTTTGTTATGTAACGCCTGCGGAGCATTTGCGCCATCCGACAGTAAATGATGTCCGGGAGGGGGTAATTGCCAGCCGTATTGCAGCTCACGCCGGAGATTTAGTTAAGAGAAAAAAGGCTGCTATAAAGTGGGATAGAAGTATTTCTGCTGCGCGAAAGGCGCGGGATTGGAAAAAACAAATTCAATTATCTATTGACCCTGAGAAAGCAAGGCAGTATCGCCTGAGCAGCAAACCGAAGCTTTCTAATGTATGCACAATGTGCGGGGAGTATTGTTCTATTAAATTGATGGAAGATTGCCTACCTGCCGGTAGGTAAACCTGTTTGGCAGGCAGGCTTGCCTGGTGGCAGGTATGCCTGCTTGCGGGTATAGTGTTTTGCGAGCGTAGTTCAGTGGTAGAACACTAGCTTCCCAAGCTAGATATGGGGGTTCGATTCCCCTCGCTCGCTTGAATTAAGGCGGTTGTCTTGCCTGCCCTGACTGCCGTCAGGCAGGCGTCAGGCAGGGATTCCGCTTATCCGCTTATAGAATCAGTAAGCAGTAGTTAGCAGGTAGGAATGATGATAAAAATTATTTTAATTTTCATATTACTCAGTTTATCCGGTTGCGCGACTGTTCCTCCATACACCGGCCCGGTTTTACCTGTTTCGGCGCAGAGAATTCCTGGGGTAGAACACAGGGTAGAGGCAGGCCAAACTCTTTGGAGGATATCTAAAATTTATAATGTTGATATGGACGATATTTTACGGCTTAATCATATTTCAGAAAATACAACTATTGAGGTTGGGCAAATACTTATAATTCCACAACGACAAGCGCTAAATGCTGAGCAGGTGATTAAATCCTCATTCGATGATTTTCACTGGCCGCTTAAAGGCAGAATAATTGCAGGATTTGGCTCTAGTTATCGCAACTTAATAAACAGGGGAATTAATATACAGGTTCAAGCAGGCACAGATATTTTAGCCAGCCGTCAAGGCCGGGTAGTTTTTTATGCCGCTAATTTTGGTAATTTTGGAAACACTGTAATTATTGACCATGGGGACGGCTTACGTACTGTTTATTCAAGAGTTTCGGAGATTTTTGTGAAGCCGGGAGATAATGTGCAAAGAGGGGCTTTGATTGGGCGCGTTGGTTCATCTTTAAGGGATAAAAACAGCTATCTGCATTTTGAGATCAGAAAAGGTGCCTTGGCGCAAAACCCTTTATTTTACCTGTCAGGCTAGAATTTACTTTTTTAATGGGTTAAACTATGATAAAAGACAAATTCTTTGATCGTAAAAATTATATCCAGATTTTAGAAAAACGCGTCTGTAGCTTAAAAGAAGGCTACCGGCAAAATATCGCTATTATCGGCCAAGAGGATGTGGGTAAAACCAGCATTATCTCTAAATTTTTGGCTAGCTTCTGTGACCCGCGGGTTATAACGGTATTCTTAGGGGTTCGGCCTGAATCCTTAGATGGTTTTGCCAATAGGTTTATTTGCGCCCTGCTTTATAATTTCCTTATAAATAGCGGCCTGCCCTTAAAAGAAGATATTGAATACCTGATTAGCAAATCCCGCCGGTATATACCTAAGACTTGCGAAAAAATAAATTTTATACTTAGTGAACTGTCCAGAAGAAAAAAAATCAATATTGTTAACGAACTTTTTAGCCTGTCTGAATTAATTAATCAGGAAACTGGAAAATTTACGGTTTTTTTCCTTGATGAATTTCATAACCTTGAAAATATTGGTGTTAGGAATTTATACCGTGATTGGGGCAAGTTGCTTATTTTGCAGAAAAATACTCTTTATGCTATAACCAGCTCCAGGATTTTTAAGGCTAAGGCCGTTCTTTCCAAACAACTATCTTTATTGTTTGGTAATTTTGAGATAATTACTGTTGAACCTTTTGATATCCATACTAGCTGGAGTTATCTTGACCAGCATGCTCCGGGTTTAAAGTTAAATCCCGGAGTAAAAGATTTTATAATTAATTTTACCGGCGGCCACCCTTTATACCTTGAATTAATAGCGGACGCTTTATCTGGAGCGAATATTTCTGTTGATTTAGCGGATATCCTTGAAAACTTATTGTTTAATACTTCGGGAATCCTTAACCAGAGATTTTCCAATTATATTAAACGTTTTTTGGATGAACCGGCAAATAATGATTACATCTCCATACTTTATTTAATTGCCCGGGGAGAAACCCGGATTAAAGATATCGCGCATATTTTACATAAGCAAAAAAAGGAGTTATCCGTAAGGGTTAATTATCTCCTTGAAGCTGACGCCATTAGCGTGAGCGGAGATTTCGTTAAATGTAATGACCGCTTGTTTGCTTACTGGATGCGTTTTGTTTACCAGGAGAAGATGCGCAGTGTTTCTTTTGACGCTAAAAATCAAAAGGAGAAATTCCGAGCTAATATTTTAGGGCTCATTCGGGAGTTTTCTATGCAATCCGGAAAGCCCCTGGCTAATCGTGTTTCTGAATTACTTGCGTTATTTGAGGATGACCTTATGCAATTTGAGCGAAAAAAAATCAGGCTTAATCATTTCCGCGAAATTAAGCCTTTAGTGTTTAATCATCGTTTTTTAAAAGACGGTTTATTGGGCCGCTCTAGCGATGCTTTGTGGATTATGGCGATCAAGCCCGAAGCGCTCACTGAACAGGATGTTACTGAGTTTGCCAAGGAATGTAAAAGGTATCACCACAAGTCGCAGCGGAAGATTATTGTTACCTTGAAAGAAGTTGACCCGAATGCAAGGCTAAAGGCGTTAGAAGAAAAGATTTGGACTTGGGATTTGAATAATTTAAATCAGATTCTTGATCTATTCTCAAAACCGAGGGTAATCGCTTAAGAGCTGTTATTTTTAAAAGGGTTTGAGGGTTAATCCACACAAGAAAGAGCCAAGTGAGAATTGGAGTAATTTCAGATACGCATATTCCGGATAAATGTGAGCATATACCTGCTGCAGTTTTAGATGTTTTTAAACATGTTGATATGGTTATACATGCCGGAGACATAGTAAGTTTGAAGGTGATAGAAGAATTAAGGTCGGCATGTTCTAGGGTAGAAGCTGTAGCCGGAAACATGGATCGAAGTGATGTTGTAAAAAAATACCCGGTAAAACAAGTTTTTAATATTTCAGGTGTTAAAATCGGCCTTACGCATGGTTCCGGAGCGCCGGTGAATCTTATTGAGTTGCTTAAAGATACTTTTAAAACGGATAATTGCGATATTATTATTTTTGGGCATTCGCATAAGCCAATGAATGAGAGAATAGGCAAGGTTTTATTTTTTAATCCCGGCAGTGCGACTGATTTTCTCTCCGGTGATACTTCCTACGGTATAATTGATATAGACGAAAGGCTAGAGAGGCGTGGTTTGCCTCTAGATAAGCAAAGCCACAGGACAGAGAGGCGTGGTTTGCCTCTAGATAGGCAAAGCCACAGGCTAGAGGGACGTGGTTTGCCTTCAGATAGGCAAAGCCACAGGATAGATGGTGATGGTATTAAAGCTAATATAGTTAAAATTTAAATATGGATAGGCTTTGGGCGCCGTGGCGGAATAATTACGTAAGCAAAAAGAAAAAACAAAAGGGGTGTATTTTTTGCAATGCGAAAAAAAATCCTGCTTGCGATTATGTAATTTTTAAGACAAAAAAATCCATTTGCATGCTTAATATTTATCCCTACAATAACGGCCACATTCTAATTTCTCCTTTAAGGCATTTCGGCGATATATCCTTTGCCCAAGAAGGAGAAATTTTAGATATGTTTAAATGCTTGAAAAAGGCAAAAGCACTTCTTAAAAAAGTATTAAAGCCTCAAGGATTCAATATAGGTTTTAATCTTAGCCGTACTGCAGGCGCTGGAATTACGGATCATCTTCACTTGCATATTGTGCCACGCTGGGAAGGGGATACTAATTTTATGCCCGTAATTGGCAATAGTAAAATTATTTCGCAGTCACTGGATGAATTGGCAAAACTTTTGAAAAATGCGGATAGATAAACTTAATCATTCTGGTAAACGGGAGCCAAACAATAGCCCTTTGTCTAACGAATTTGAGGAAAAGTTTCTAGCCCCTTTTGCTATGAGAAGTTGTAATTCGCGCGGCAGGGTGCATAAGGAGAGTGAGCATGCTTACCGTCTTTGCTATCAGCGTGACCGTGATCGCATTATTCATTCTGCGGCTTTTAGAAGGTTGGAATATAAAACCCAGGTTTTTGTCAACCATGAGGGGGATTATTACCGCACCCGTCTGACGCATAGCATTGAAGTTTCCCAGATCGCCCGCACTATTGCCTGTGCGTTACGGTTAAATATGGATTTAACCGAAGCAATTGCTTTGGCGCATGATTTGGGCCACACGCCCTTTGGCCACTCCGGAGAAGAAGTGCTCAATGAATTGATGGCTAAATGCGGAGGGTTTAACCATAATCTCCAGGGGCTACGTGTAGTAGACTATCTGGAGGAGCGTTATCCGGATTTTCCGGGTATAAATTTGAGCTGGGAGGTGAGGGAGGGGATAGTTAAGCATTCTTCAGTTTTTGACGTTGCAGTTAAGCTTAAGGATTTTCTCCCTGAAAAAATGCCTTCTTTAGAGACTCAAACAGTCGATGTCGCAGATGAGATAGCTTATGATAATCATGATCTGGATGACGGGCTTACTTCCGGATTGATAAAAGAAGCTGATCTAGATGGCCTTGCGATTTGGAAAAAAATAAATCACAAGATAGATCAGAAATATAAAAAAATTAATTTTAATTACCGTAAATACATGATTATCCGCGGTTTAATCGATTTACAAGTTACGGATTTAATTCAAGCTACGCAATCGGAGATCGCCAGGCTTAAGATCAAAAATTATACCGATCCTTATAAGGTTAGCCAAAGGATAGTAGATTTCAGTAAAGAGGTCAAGGAATTAAGAAAACCGCTTAGGCAGCTTCTTATGCAGAAGCTTTATCATCATTACCGCGTTATGCGTATGAGTACAAAAGCTAAACGTTTTATCAGGGAGTTATTTTGTGAATACGTTAGCCGCCCGCAACAATTGCCTTCGGAGATCCAACAAAAAATTTCTAAAGAAGGAGTAAGGCGGGTAGTTTGCGATTACATTGCCGGCATGACTGACCGGTACGCATTAGATGAATACAAAAAATTATTTAACCCCTACGAAAAAGTATAGGTTTTTAATTTCGGCGGTGCATAGTATTTACCGCCTGCTTAACTCTACCTATGAGGTTAACGAATTAATTAGCCGGATGGGCCGCTTGTTTTGCCAATTTTTTAATGCCTATTACTGTACGATTATATTATTAGACGCAAGCAAGAAATATTCAACTGTTAAATGCATAATAAAAGATAACAAGAAATTTTTAGATTATAAGAGAATTAAAATTAGCGGCGAGGTCGAAAAAAGAATTATTAAAAAATCCTCTTCGGCTAGAATAGGTAATTTATTAGGTATTCCGCTTATCTGCGAAGACCTCTTAGGGCTTATTATTATAAAACGCCAAAAATCCGGTCAACCCTTTGATATATTTGACCAGGAGATGCTTATGACTATGGCAGAGCAGGCGGTTGTCGGAATTAAGAATCTACAGCTTTATGAGGAGCAGGAGAAGATAGTCCTTGGCAGTATTAAATCTTTGGTTACATTTTTAAATACGCGTGTTTCCAGCGAATACACGCATTCGCCGCATTTTAGCAAGTTGGTTTGTGCCCTAGGATGTGAAATGCATCTTGATGAAAAACAGCTCCAGAGCCTTAAATATGCCAGCTTTCTGCACGATGCCGGAAAAATTGATATCCCGGCTGCGATATTAACCAAGACTACTAAGCTTACCCCAGAGGAATTTGATGTTATTAAGAAGCATCCGGTTAAAGGCGCGCAAATTTTAAGGCCGTTGCAGGTTTTACGGCCGGCTATTCCGATTATTATGTATCATCATGAAAAATATAACGGTACCGGGTATCCTTCTAGGCTAAAGGGTAAGAAAATCCCGTTGTGTGCGCGTATAATGTCAGTAGCAGATGCATTTGAGGCGATGGTTTATGGCAGGCCATATCGCCAGAGGATGGACATTGCCTCTGCTATTAAAGAATTAAAGAAACAAGGAGGAATACAATTTGACCCTAAAGTTGTTGAGGCTTTTTTAAAAGTAATTAAGAAATTTAATAAAAGAATTTATTTGAATCAGGATTCTCCCAAAACATAATATTAATCTATGGCTCAAAAGCAGGATTATACACAAGGCGAACTTTTTACGCAATCCGAGGACAGCGGGCAGTATAAGCCGCAAATCTCCAGGAATCAGTTTTTTTTACGGATTAGAAACTATGAAAAAGCTTTGCTCTTGATTATGGGCCTGGTCTTATTAAGCATTATTTCTTTTTCTCTCGGCGTAGAAAAAGGAAAGCGTGCGGTTTTGGCAGAAAATAATAGCTTTGATCAGGACACTTACACTATTCAGGTAGCAGCTTTTAAAAACAGACAGCTTGCTTTGCGTCAAGCCCAGATATTAGTAAAAGAGGGCTTTTCACCGGCAGCTTTCGCAAAAGGGAATTATATTATTTTGTGCGTAGGCAAATTTTCTAATCAAGAGAGCGCGCAGCCTCTGTTAATTCAATTGCAGAGGACCTATGCTAATTGCCGCATAAGGAGGTTATAAAAACATGTCAGTACATCCGTCATTAAATATTTCGGAAAAGGACAAAAAGGCCCGTTCAGTATTAAAACGCACAGAACGCATTAGGCAGATGCAGGAAAAAGGTAGCTGGAAGGAAGGTAATCCGGTTTTCGGTTTACCAAAGCTCAAGACCTTAAGAATTAAGATTAAGAAGGAAAAGGTTGAGAAGGCTGAAACTACGACTGAAGCTGCAGCAGCTCCTGGAGCCGTCGGGGCAAAGGAAGCCGCTAAAGTTGCTCCTAAAGGCCAAGAGAAAAAATAAGGCCAGGTTACAATGTTACTAAATCTTAAATCCAAGATAATATTTATTATCGCCTGCTTTAGTTTTGCGCAGGTTGTATTTGCTGCTACATCCGTTCCTTTTTGCGGCAAGATTAATGCAGATAATATAAATGTCAGGGCTGATGCAACAATAACCTCTGCGGTTATCTGCATTTTTCCTAAAGGTAAGCCCGTAGAAGTTGTTTCTGAAGCTTATGATTGGTATAAAATCCGACTGCCAAAAGAAGCACCTTCTTATCTGAGAAAGGATTTGGTTGAATGCATTAATATGGACCCGGTTACTAATCCGGGAAAATGCCTTAGTGCTAAGGTAATAAAGGATAGGATTAATATCCGTTTGTCCCCGAGTGAATCGAGTTGGATACTTGGAAAAATTAACAGGCTTACGGTAGTTAATATTCTCTCCGAAGACAGGGATTGGTATAGGATCCAACCGGTATATAATAGTTTTGGCTGGGTGAATAAAAAATTCGTTAATAAAGATTTAATGCCGCCGGTAAAGAGCCAAGAGCCTGCTGTAGTTATAAAAGATACAAAGCCTTCTGGCCAATTGATTATAGAAGGCAAGGTTAGCCCATACGGCATAGTTTTATGGCGGAAAGCGACGCATAAATTAATTACTTCCGAAGGTAAGGTATATTTTTTAAAAGGTAACCGTAAAAGCTTAAATAGCCTCAATTATCGCAGAGTTAAAGTAACCGGTAAACTAATCAGCCCTGCAAATAGTAAGTACCCTATTATCGGGATAGATTCTATCGAGGTGTTAAATTGAACCCATTTGGTTTAATCGTTTCATTCGTTATATCATTTGGCCTTTTATTGATTGCAATGACCGTGCATGAATTTGCACACGGCATGACAGCTTATATGCTGGGGGATTCTACCGCAAGCAATAGCGGCAGGCTAACTTTAAATCCTTTGGCGCATATTGATTTGTTTTGGACTATAATTTTGCCATTTGCGCTTTTTTTATCTACCGCAGGGAATTTCGTTTTTGGTGCGGCTAAACCTGTCCCGATAAATTACCAGGCACTTAAGAACCCTAAAAAAGATATTATTTGGATTGGCCTGGCCGGCCCGTTTGCTAATTTTATTTTAGCTTTTATTGTGGCTCAAGTATTAAAATTTATTCCTTCCAACAGCAGTGTTTTCTACTATCTGCTTTCTAATTTACTGACGATTAATGTTGTTTTGGCGGTATTCAATCTTATACCGATTCCGCCTTTAGACGGTTCGCGCGTTTTAATGGGGTTACTGCCTACGAATTTGAGCCGGCAATATGCTGCTTTAGAGCGCTACGGTTTTATCATCCTTTTTGTTTTTATCTGGTTAGGTTTTTTTGACCGAATACTTTGGCCGGTAGTTAGTTTAGTAATCGCGATGATGAGGTAAAGGGGCTTAATATGGATAAAATAACAGTTAACCTGGGCAGGAGATCTTATCCGGTAATTATCGGCGAGCGTATAATTAATCAGCTGGGAGGTATTTTAAAAAGATTAAATATCGGCAGCGACGCTTTTATCATTACGAATAATTTTTTGAAAAATGAATATGGCTTGAAATTAGCACAATCTTTATCTAAATCAGGAATTAATTTTTGTTTTAGAGTTGTACCTGACAGCGAAAAGAGTAAATCTATAGAAACTGCGAGTTCTGTGATTAAGGAGCTAGCCGCGTTTGATAGAAAGAAAAAAGTTTTTATTATTGCTTTTGGTGGCGGAGTAATAGGCGATCTGTCGGGGTTTGTGGCCTCGGTTTATAAGCGCGGAATAAATTACGCGCAGGTCCCTACAACCTTACTTGCTCAGGTTGATTCTGCTATCGGAGGTAAAACCGCCTTAGACCTTGCTTCAGGAAAGAATTTAATCGGCGCTTTTTATCAACCAAGGCTTGTATTTAGTGATGTCGAATTTTTAAAGACTTTAGATAAAAAACAGATTTCTAGCGGAATGGCTGAAGTGATTAAATATGCGGTTATAAAGGATGCGAAGCTTTTTGATTTTCTAGAAAATAAATTTGATGCTGTAACCTCGGCTAATTCCTTTGCGTTTAAGAAAATAATTTATGCCTGTAGTAGGATTAAGGCAAAGATAACTAGCCAGGATGAAAAAGAATCCTTAGGCCTAAGAACCATTCTCAATTTCGGCCATACGGTTGGCCATGCAATTGAGGCGGCAGGCGGTTATAAGGGGTATAATCACGGACAGGCTGTTGGTTTAGGTATGATTGCCGCTGTTAATTTAAGCGTTAATCTCGGATTAATTGATGATAAATTGGCTGTGCGGATTAAGAATTTGATTAAACTTTATGGCCTGCCCACAAAGTTAAAGTCCGCATCCATAGGCAAGATTATCAAAGCGCATTATCATGATAAGAAATTTTCCGGTAAAGAAAATAAATTTGTGCTTATCTGCGCAATAGGAAAGCCTAAAATTGTGCGTAATGTAAAACTGAGTTCAATAAGAGAAGCAGTTAGAAGTATAGCTTAAAGCTACCTATCTGCCGTTAGGCAGGCGCTAGCTAGGTTTACCTGCGGGTTGAAAGAGTGATAATCTTACCTTCTTGTTCAAGTTCTACCCTATTAGCTGTAATTTTCTGAACTTTAGACCCATCAACTGAATCATTTTCCCTTACAATTTGATTATTTATTAGGGCGTAACCGTCATTATCGGAGAAAAATATTCCGTTTAAGACAAAAGTTTCTTTGTCTATTGAAGGGCTTGATTCCTGAATTTTATTTTTCTCTTCTGTCAAAACAGGGCTAATGGGTAGGGCAGGGATGGTAGTTAGTTGGAGGTTTGTAGAATTAATTTTTTTAGAAATATTGGCAGGTTTTACTTTGTCGCGTAATAAACTAAATATAATATTGCCTAAAAAAAGCCCTACTAAAAGAATCAGGATATATAAAAGTACCGGCTTGGGGGCAGGTTTTGAGTTTAAGGGTGCGTTTTCTTTAGCCGCATTTTTTTGAATATATTGCTCTGTTTTTTTTAACGCCTCGTTAATAATGCTCATACGTTTTGCCCCTTGATTAGAGAACCGTGGCCTGGCTTCAGGCCGCCAAAGCCGACAGAATAGTTGTCAAGTTCTTCAACGCACCTTTTTATAATATTAAAATCTATATGGTTAGTTTCACTGACGAATCCTGCCAAAAGCGCCCGGTCGCAGATCATATTAATCAGCCTGGGCGTCCCGCCGGAGAAGCGGCTAATCATATCTACTGCCTCATTACTAAATTCAATTTTTTTCATGGAGCCTGCGACCTCTAAACGGTGGTTTATATAATCTTTTATTTCATCGTTTTCCAGTGGGCCGATATGGTACCTTACCATAATTCTCTGGCGAAGCTGCCTTAGATCATATAAATTAATCCGCTGGTTTAATTCGGGTTGGCCGACCAAAATTACCTGAAGTAGTTTATCTTTTTCCGTCTCCAGGTTAGAAAGCAGGCGAACCTGTTCAAGCAGGGAAGGCTTTAGGTTTTGCGCCTCGTCAATTATCAGCACCAGGTTATTTCCCGCTTCGGATTCTTTGAGCAGGTAGTTATTTAATTCAAAAACCATTCCTAATTTATTTTTATTTTTTGAATTTATTCCGAAGTCTTTGACGATTGATTCTAATAACTGGATTTCAGAAAAGGTAGGGTTTAAGATAAAGGCAGTTTTTACGTTTTTACCGATTTGATTCAGAAAAAACCGGCAGATAGTTGTTTTGCCGGTACCGATTTCTCCGGTTAAAACAATAATTCCTTTTCTTTGGGAAACTCCGTAGAAAAGGTGCGAAATTGCCTCTTTATGTTTTCTGCTGGAAAAGAAGAAGGCAGGGTCGCTGGTAACATTAAAAGGCCGCTCTTTTAATCCGTAATATTTACAGTACATTTATTCACCTGGCATCATTATAACAAAATTGCTAACTTTGTAAATCAATTTAGCTCTTAGGTGTTGGCTCATAGCTCGTAGTAAAACCATATACTGGTGTCTATGAGCTATGAGCCAAGAGCTAACATCTAAACATTTATTTTGTATTTTATAAGGTTTGTAAACTATTGACATATTTATTAATATATGCTATATTTTTTAGATGGCTGAGACGGTAAACAAAAAAGAAAATCGTTGTTTCTCCCGGATAGACTTTCGTTCGAAGATACGTTATCAACTCAGGGGTAAACCGGATTTTGATAGTGCAATTACCAGTAACATAAGTTACGGCGGTTTAAGGTTTAATAATGACAGGTTTATTCCTGCTTCGACTCCCTTAATGCTTGAGATTAAAGTGTTAAACCGGGTATTAAGGCCTATCGGTAAGGTCGCCTGGTCATCATCGCTGGGGCATTCTAACCGTAATCAGATGGGAATAGAATTTATAGAATTTGATAAGCTTGAAAGAAATTATCTCGGTGATTTTATAAACATGCAGCTTTAGTCAATTAGAATTCAATGAAAGGAAATTAACTGTGCCAAGTGAAGTTGTAAAAGAAAAACCAGCCGAAGAAAAACCAAAAGTAGAAAAGCAAACTAACTGCCTTGCTTGCAATAAACTAATAAAGAAGATAAAAAGATATTATCGCAATGGTAAGTTATATTGCAGCAAGAAATGCTGGCGAGCATTTA
>Ga0268276_1000889_pt1 | contig 32230 bp, 53 predicted proteins | sample saktaG_4_FD_190145 | JGI IMG/M metagenome (GOLD analysis project Ga0268276, IMG submission 190145) | Saline water microbial communities from Sakinaw Lake, British Columbia, Canada - sak_2010_1_5_45m | ecosystem: Environmental > Aquatic > Non-marine Saline and Alkaline > Saline ...
ATCAATGATTGAATATAAATGTGATTGGTACGGAAAGAATTTAAGTGTGATTGGTAGATTTGATCCTTCATCAAAAACATGTTCTAATTGTGGTTCAATTAATAAGGAATTATCATTAAAAGATAGAAACTGGAAATGTAATTCGTGTGGAACAAAACATGATAGAGATATAAACGCTGCTATAAATATAAGAAATTTTGGGTTGAGGAACCAACCTAGCGTCACTCAAAGTGAATGGTTACATTGTGCTTGTGGTGTAGAAACTACTACATCTTTGGTGTAGTTGTAGTTCATATATTTAAAACTTTAATTTGTTTTTTTTTATATATACATAAAAATACATAGAAAGAGTGATAAAGAAGTTTAATGATTTTGATAATATTAATGAGAGTGTGAAACTAAGTAAAGTTGTAAAACGCGTTGAATTTGATGGATATACAATATATATTGGTAGAACAGCGGAAATGAATGACATTTTGACATTTGAAATATCTTCTCCTGATGATATTTGGATGCATGTGTCAGGTGTTCCTGGTTCTCATGTTGTAATAAAAGTAAAAGATAAAGAAATCCCACCAATAGATGTTATTGAACACGCTGCGGAATTAGCAAAACAAAACAGTAAAGCGACAGGAAAATGTAAAGTGGTATGGACTAAGAGAAGAAATGTTAGTAAATCACCAGACCAAAATGATGGACAAGTTAATGTTAATTACAAACAGTCAAAATTTATAAAAATATAATTTAATATATACTAATATGAAATACATAAAATTATACGAGGAATTTGCTAATAAAGAAAGTGATGAAAAACTTATCAATTTTGTTTATAAATTATTAGAAAGACAATTAAAAAGTGGGGATATGGATGAGGTTAGAGTTTCTACTTCATATAATGGAAAAAGAGATAGAGATCTTCCTTCCAACTATAACTCAATAATTATAGATAATGAAAATTTTTATTTAAGTATTGAGAGAAAGAATCAAATGGCTATAACAATGGAATATAATATAAAAATAAATATAAAAAAATCATATGAACCAAATGAGGAAGAAGAAAATGATGATGTTGAATATGGTAAAAAATTTGATTTCCAAGTAACTAGACAATTTAGGAAATTAAATAAACTTATGAATGAATTAATTGATAAAAAATTTGATTATGTTAAAAACACTGGTAATAGAAAAAGAGATAATGAGATTGAGGAATTAGAAGATTTATTAGGAATATAAAAAATACTATATACAAGAAAGACAAAAAAATAAAATTTAAATATGAAAAGATTTAGTGATATTGAACCGAAATTTGAAAATAAAAAATTTCAAGAAAAATCAAAGAATGATATTTATTCTATGATAAAAGAAAATATTTTTCTTGATGTAAAAGGTGTTGATAACGTTAGTGTTAATTTAATGGGTATTGAAACCGCGGTACAGAAAATTGATGAGTATATCACAACCACGAAAATTCAAGAAAAGAAAAATACATTAGAACTTATTAAAGCGTTCGCAGCGACGGGAACATTAAATATGGGCAGAATCAATGAAGAAATTGAATCTTGTAAATGTTCAGAAACATGTCCTGAAAAATTCAGTGGTGATGAAAAAGAAAATGAATCAGAATCTGATTTTGATCCAGGTTATTATGAAGACGAAGCTGATGAATCAGAGGATGAGATTATAGATACTCAAAATGAAAGTATGATAAGTGAAGGTATATTTTCAAAAGCTGATGGTAATGAATTAGCTGAATGGGTTTTAAATCAAGCACCTGATAAGAATATTACAGAAAGTGTTGGTCTTTATAAAATCGTTATAGATAGTGTATCATATGAATTCATATCTGAACTTGGATTTTGTATAATGAATGTTACTCAATTAGAAAAGAAAAATTATCTTCTCAAACCTACCTCCCCGACTAGTAGATATATGACATATAAGATAAGTTGTAAATATTACAGAACAATTAAACAACTTTTTAAAGATTCTGAAACTAATAGAAAAACAGATTTCTTAAGACAATTTGGTATAGAACAAAAATAAATATAAAATTATGAAATATTTAAAATTATTTGAAGAACTTGAAAATATTGATTTTGATTTTGATGAAGAATTTATTGATGATGACCAAGAGGTTGGTAATCCAGATAATTATCAAATAATTAATCTTGGAGCAGATAATAAATATCCAATAGAAAAGATAAAAAAAATAGTTAGACGACATAGTAAAAGACTAAATAATGATTTCCATATAGATCATCATAATTATGCATTACATAGATTATTTTCTTATATTTGGGGGTCATGGGAGGATTATAAAGGATTCGGTGATTTCATAGTAGTAAATTTCTTTTGTACAAAAAATAAAAATTCTACTCTAGTATATTCAATAAAGATTGATGATAATAGAAATTACTCATTTAAAATGATAAAACATAAACTTTCCCTTGATAATCACTTAGATTATGAAGATTATACAACAAGATTAGAGTTTCAAAACTATGAAAACGCGATAGCGTTTTTGAACGAATGTGGGATTGATACAGATGTAATAGAAAATCAAAACTAGTTTATTTAAAATAAAAAAATCCGTTTTTCAACGGATTTTTTTTGTATTACATTTCCTCATCTTCATCGGGTTCGGATGGTTCTATTATGTCTGGTCGTTTCTCACTTACTTGTTTATATATAGAACCAACAGCGAAATCTGTACCTTTAACATTAAATTTACCGAAAAAATCATCCCAATTCATACCTTTTATTTCACCAGAATCGTATAGTTTTATAAACTCATCAGCTAAATCTACTGGTATTAACCGAATACCTTCTTTTATAAATTGTTCAAATTTTTTTATTTTCATAATTTTATATTTATTTTTGTTCTATACCAAATTGTCTTAGACATTTGTAATGCTTGTGCTGGACTTTCTTTAAGCCAAGGAGCATTACTATTTTTCAATTCCGTTATTTGTTTATTTAAATCAAAGTATTTAATGTGTTTTTTGTTTCCTGTATAGGCATTTATTTTTGTTTCTAAACCAAGATTATACACAAATCTAACTTGACCAAAAATTCTTGATAATAATTCTTTTTGTTCCTGATTTGGATATATTTTATATTTGTAGGCTTTTAACATAATTATACAAAACTTTCTCTTTGTATAACTATATATAATTAAAAAATAATGATTTTTTTCCATTTTTGGAAGTCAAATTCATCTACACTAAAGATGTGGTTTTCTTTGATGGATCACAAAAAAAGATTATAATTTTTATGATAGATAATTTAAAATATAATAAGGATTCTTACGATATTGATTATATGTATAACGAAATCGTAAAAAGAAATATATATGAAAGATTTTACGAAGTTTGTGATAATGATGTTGTTGTTGATATTGGTTCTAATATAGGAATTTTTCCAATTTCTATAATTGATAAAAATTTTAAGGTTTGTTATTGTGTTGAACCATCAGATGATGAATTTTATTATTTGAAATTAAATACATCAAAAAAGACAGATAAATTTGTTTTATCAAATGAATTAATAGGTTCTTATAATGGAATTTCATATCTAAGTGATAATGAGGGATGTAGAACACTTATAGATTCTAGTGATAATATCGCGTTATCGGTAAAATTTGGTGATTATTTGAAAAAGAATAATATAGATAAGATTAATTTCTTAAAAATGGACTGTGAAGGAAGTGAGTGGGATATAATAGTAAATGAAAATATTGATTTATTTGATAATATTGAATATATCGCAGGTGAATTTCATAAAAATATAACAATCAATGGAAATTCTGTAGAATTTCCATTGGATAAGATAAAGAATTCAATAAAAATATTAGAAGATAAATTTTATGTTAAATACACATCTCTTAAAGGTGATGTTCTAAATAATACAAATATCTTTTATCATAGACAATTTTTATTTTATGCGATAAATAAAAATGTTGACACATATAAATTAGAAAAGTGGTTAGATAATACAAATAAAACCGTTTTTGAATTTAATTATATTGATGGAAAATCTGAAGTCTGGGTTATAAATAGTGATAAATATTATGATGTGGAATTTGTCAGAAATGACAATCAGATTGTCTATAGGACAAGAATAAATTATGGATATACTATGACTACACTAAATTCTGATAGTTGGAAAATTATTATTTATGAAAATGGTTATAAAATACTTGAAGAAATTGTATCTAACGAAAATCCAATTATAGTGAAAAAGAAAAGTAAAGTATGATATCAATTATAGCAGCGGTATCCGAGAATAACGCGATAGGACTGAATAATAATCTTCTATGGAGATTAAGTGATGACTTAAAGAGATTTAAAGAATTAACATTAAATAAGGTTGTTGTAATGGGGCAAAAGACTTTTGAATCGTTACCAATAAAACCATTACCAAATAGAACTAATATAGTTATATCAGATGACCTAGAATTCATTTATCCAACTTGTATAGTATCAAATAACATAGAATCTACATTAGAGAAATTTAAATATTTTTCTTATAGTGAAGAAGTTTTCATAATTGGTGGAGGTTCAATATATAAACAATTCTTTAACTTATCAAATAAATTGTATATAACAAAGGTTCATGAAAATTTTGAAGCGGATACATTTTTCCTAGAAATAGATGAGGCTTGGAATCTAATCTCTGAAGAAAAACATCTAAAAGATGAAAATAATGATTATGATTTTACTTATATGATTTATGAAAAAAAAAATGATAATTGATGATTAAAAAAGAAGATATAGTACATCCAGATAATTGGACAGTGGGGGATTTTGAAATTTATTATGATGATGTCGTAACAAATTCAACATATGGTAGATTCTTTGATATAAAAGAAAATGATGTTATTGTTGATCTAGGAGCGAATATAGGACTGTATTCTTTATACGCTTCTGATATTCAACCAAACATAAAAAAAATATATATGGTTGAACCATCATTTAATAATTTTGAATCAATGATTAAAAATATTTTAAAATTAAGAAGAGATAATTTACATAAATTTATACCAATAAAATTAGCTATAAGTGGAGAAATAGGTCAATCTGTACTTAATAGTAATAGTTCAACACCACACCTAGGTGTTGGTGATGAAATAGTAAAAACATTTTCATTTATGGATTTTATTGATTTCTATAATATAGGAAAGATAGATGTATTAAAAGTTGATATTGAGGGTTCAGAAGTTGATGTTTTTAAAGATGAAACATATGATTATATTAATGAAAATGTTGATAGAATATGTGGTGAATTTCATCCGATTAGAATGTATGGGGAAAAAATGGTAGATATAATAAGAAATTTAATTAAGTTAGGATTTGATGTGAAAATGTATAGTATTGATGGATATGATATAACAAATATATTATTAGATAACGCTATTATACAAAAAAATAATAAACCAGCGTATGATTATTATAAACAATATTTGATTTTTGCTAAAAAGAAAAAATTATTTAAATAATTCTATTTCATCACGAATTTCTTGACGAACCTTCATTAATATTTTTCCAAGGTGATTTTTACCTTCTATTGTTTTACAATTTACACATGTACAATTACCCCAGGTATTATCGTGCCAATAATTCCCCTCCACAAGTTCCTCATTACCAGTCTCTAACAAGAGTTTTTTTAGTTCTGGTTTTTCAAATTTTATTCTAATTAGATTTAACATTATATCTAGTTTTACATCATCCCAGTCTTTTCTGATTTTGATTTTCTTACCAAAATATTTCGCTTTTTCTGGTGTGGGCGCGTTTTTAATCCAATCATGTTCTGAATCCGATGTTGTTTTCTGAGATTGGTACGCGTGTTCCAATGACTGATAAGATTTTCCTTTATATTTAATCTCATCAACAAAAAAATTACTCAAAAAGTAATATTTATCCGCGAATTTATAGATCATATTTTATTTATATAAAAGTTTTTCAAAAGTTTAATTCTTCATAGATTTTATTATATTGGTTCTAGCTTCTTTTGGTATCATATTTATTCTATTGATTATTTCTTTTTTAACATTATACCAATCATCATAGAATTCTTTATTTGTCACTTTTTTCTCCTCATCACTCAATTCTTCATATTCATTCATTCTATCCATTTTTTTATAATGTTCTATATCATAATAATGTTTATTTTTATATCTTTCACTATTTTTAATCATTTCATAATCACCTTCTATCTCATCAATTATTTTGCTTAGATTAAATGGGTTTTTATATCCACCCACTTCCGTATATTTATCTCCACCAGACCCCCATGTGAATTCACTTCCATCTTTTTTCCATGATAATCTTAATTTATATCCATCTTTAAATAAGATTCTAAACAAAACAAAATTTCTACTAAATGATTCATATCCAAATTTACTTTGAGTACACCATCTAGTTCCTCTACATGTTATACGACTAGCATTAAAAGAAGATGGGACCACAATTGTGAGTTTATCATCTCTATAAATTATTTTTATTTTTCCTTCTTTATATTCGCTAAGTTCTTTTATATATGTATCAAATTTTAGTATTTTCATAATTCTTATTTTAAATTTCTTCTAATTTTTCTTTATTTCCTCATATAGTTTTAAATCAGATTGTTTTACAAGTAAATCTTGATTACCATACGTGTTATGATTTTTTGGTTCCCATAAAACACAATATATTAAATCTGCTTCCTGGAGAGTCTTTTCTATTTCACCTATTAACCTCACTCCTTTTCTGTTTCTACCTTGGCTAGAAAATCTTCCATTTGGATTTATCATTACCTTAGTTCCTTTTCTTAAACGAATATTTTTTGGTATTTCAACCCAATTATTTGGATCATATTCTTCCCAGTCCCAATCATCTTCTATTTCAATTGATTCATTTGTCTTTTTATATTCAATTAAATCCCTCCATCTATTATTTAATTCTATCCAATAATCAATCATTGGGTCTTCAAACCCAAATCCATCCCATATATAATCAAATTCTCTAGTTTCATTGAAATAATTATAAAATCCAAACTCTTTATACCAACCACTATTAAATGATTGAATCCACCTATCTAACGCGTCATTATTAACAAGAAATCTATAGAACTTATCAGGCATCCCATTTGGTATTGGTCTTTCGGATTCTTCTCCCTGAATCCAATCAAAATCATTTTCATCAAAATCAACTTCTTCGTATAGTTTAATATATTTCATAATTCTTTACACTGTTTTATTAACTGACTCCTTAAAGATTTTATATCAAGTGGATAATTATATTTCATTAATTGTCTGTTCGCTTTCAGTTCCTCTGGTGTCAATTGTTCTCCTTTTCTTGGGACCACTAGTTTAAATTTCTTAGCTTGTTTTTGTAGGTTTGTATAATGTTCTTCTATTAAATCCATTATAGCGTCTCTCGTAGCTTTTGTTATTGAATTCTGAATTGGAAAATATAATTCAGATACATATTTTCCTGCAACACTATCAAAAATGAATTTTCCAGATAATAGTTGTTTAACTTTCTGTATTGGTATTTTCGCTTTTACTCTCTTACCATCTTGGTTTATAAATAACTTATATCCAACAGTTTCTAGTCTATCTAATTTTAGTTCTACACCGTTGAATTTTATTCTATATATATTATAATCAATTCTTTTTTCTTTACTCCAATCATCATCAAACTGATCAATAACACTATCATCAATAGTGAGTTTTTTTGGGGTATCTGTTATTTCACCACCCCCATCCTCAAATGATTCATCACTAAACGGGTCTATAATAGCTCTTTTTTTAGTTTTTTTTTCTTGTTCTTCTTCGTCTTCCCAAAAATCAAATTCTTCAAAAAGTTTCAAATATCTCATTTAATATATTTAATTTTATTTTATATATTAAAAAATTAATATATAAAAATGTTATGAAAAGAATAAAATTATTTGAAGAAATAAATTTGGATGATGACTTTGAATGGATGGAAGAAGAGAAATATTCTCCACCAGATTATGTATGTGTTGTTACAAACCCAGAACTTGGGTGGGATTGTGTGGTTGGTGTTTTTTCAACAAAACAAAAAGCTATTGAATATCTAAAAGATGTTATGGAACTAGATGAAAAAGAAGATTTAGAACGAGATTTTGTATTTCATAAGATAAGATTTAATCATTAATGTTTTCCAACTCTATCTATAAATAAAATACCATCTAGGTGGTCATATTCGTGGAGTATAACTCTCGCTTTATATCCGTTTATTTTCTTTTTTCTTCGTTTTAGATTTTCATCATAATATTGTATGTAAATCATTCTTTTTCTATATACCTCACCACCTCTTCCTGGAATACTTAAACATCCTTCAAAATAACCATATTCATCACCTTCTTGTTTATATATTATGGGGTTGATGAAAACCTCAGGAGTACGAACTCTTCCCATCGCGATAAATATACGATAAGATATACCAACCTGAGGAGCAGCTAATCCAACACCCGTTCTAGTCCATTTAAGAGTATCTTTAAGATTTTGTATAATATTTGGGAGTTCTGGATTATCTAGTTCAATATTCTTTGAGACTTGTCTTAGAATTTTATTACCTATTTTTAATATTGGGAGTACCATAACACTATATATTAAAATTAAATATAATAAAATAAAGTTAAATGAAAAAAATTATTTAATATATAGATATATGAAGGAATGTAGTATATGTGGTGAATCATTTTCTAGTCATAGTGGGTATGCCAATCATATAAGATGGACACATAAAGATAATACAGAATACAAGAAAAAAGCATCAAAATCATCAATTAAATATCAAGAAAGTGTTCTCGGTAGGTGGATTTATGATAAATGGGAATGTAATAATTGTGGTAAAGAATTTGATATAAAATATAGAGAAGGAAAAAAGAAAGAAATTTATTTTTGTTCTAGATCATGTGCCAATACTAGAGACCATAGTGATGAAACGAAAGATAAAATATCAAAATCTGTATCTAAGTTATGGGATGATAAAGATTATCGTGATAATATAATGAAATATGTTGGAATAAATGACAGATTATCCTCAAAAGGAGAAAGAGAAATAAGAAAAACTTTAAAAGAATTATATGGAGATAAAGAAGTTCAAGCACATAGAATAATAGAATATAACAATATATTAAGAGCTGTTGATATGAAATTACCGAATAAAAATACTATAATAGAATATGATGGTGAATGGCACTTTAGGAAAATAAAAGAAGGTCATAAATTTGAAGAGTTAATTGAAAAAGATAAAATGGTTAAAGAATATTGTAAAATAAAGAGTATCAAATTAATAAGAGTATCCGATAAAATTTACAATAAGAATAAAGATAAGATGATAAAAGATGTTATTGATACGATAGATAACGGAACTGAATTATATTATGAGTTTTATTAAATAAAAAAAGGACAGATTTCTCTGTCCTTTTTTTATAAGTGGAGTATACGGGATTCGCAATCTTATCTCATATTTCTATAAGGATTGGACTATATCATCACCCATTTTCAGGGTGTCGGACGCTAATGCGGTTATTAAGAGAACTTTATCTCTCCGCTAGTCTCTGAACCTTTTCTCGGTGTACCGAGAACTTGGCTGCTGATTACCATATTCACAAGTGAACTTAGGTTTCCAGACAATTCATCCGATTTTCTTTTGATATTTCTACCAAAAGGGTCCGTTGAACCCGTTTCCAAAATAGATTTTCTGAAGCTTTCTACAAGTTTATTTAAATTTTTCTAAATTTAACAAAATATTTAATCTTGTTTTATTTCAGGAGAATTAAAAAACTCCCTAGTTTGATTTTATACCGCTCTCAAACGAATAGCTTTTCTAGTTTTGATCTGCTCCCTTGTTCTTATGCAAGAACATCTTCTTCAACCATGAGACTAGCAACTTTCATGTTGGTTAGAGAAGTAGGAAAGGACATCATGTCCTCAGCGTTTTCGCCGTTTACTTGTTTTTTCTACGAGTTTCAATCACATTGTAGAATTGTGATACCTGCTTACCTCTTTATTACGCTACCCTGTCTAAATCCTTTATACCCCATATTTTCAAAGAACTACATTATGAACTACAACGACACTAAAGTGTAGTTGTTTCTACGCAGCACGCTTAAACCAATGTTTTACGTTACGCTACGCCTGGATTGTCCCTAACCCAGTTTAAATTTTAAAGTATCAGTGGTCGTGGTTGTTTAGACCTAACGGCTTGAATTGATTAACTCGTTGGTTAATCTTTATATACTTTATTGATTTTACCTGAACCAAGCATATCATTACATCAAAGAACTAAGTATATATATTAAATTAAAAAGGTCAATTTTTCCCAAATTCATATAAGACACTAAAGATGTCGTTTTCTTTGATAGGTCTCTTTATAATATATCTATTTTTTCTATTTTGTTTTACAAAAATAACAATTTTTTTATTAATTTACAAATTTATTTTCAATTAAAGAAAGAACATTATACAGACTACGATATTCCCTAGAATCTATTTTTTTTAAAATTCTTGATTCTTTTCTAGTATTATAATTTATTTCCAATTCACAAATTTCTGAGACATTATAATATCCAATTATTATTGATATATATTTATTGTCTGTTAATTTTTTTCTCGTGACATATGTTGTTTTATAATTGGTTTTGTTAGATTGTTTCCAAATTAATTTATTACTATTTGACCTATTATAAATCATTTCAATTATCGCGTCACTAGATAACATCTTATAATTTGGAAAACTTTTTATGTAACCTCGCTAATTCTCTTAACATATTTTTACTTTCTTTAGAATTATCATCAAATTCTTTCATTCTCCATCTTTCTCTCAATGTTAAAAGAGTTTCAAAATCCGAGGTTTCTTCTGGTGTTAAATCTTTGAAAGCGTCGTACTCTTTTTCAATTTTCTTGTGAACTTCATCCATAGAATCATTTGGCCATGATGATAATGTGGATTTTGTACCAAAAATATCTGATTCATCTTTACCAACTGTTCTATATTTCTGTTTCTTACCATCTTTATGGAAGATGTAATAATATCTCTGAGGAGAACCATATTCTATATACAATCTAACTTTATAATTTCCATCAAAACTACCACCTGTCGATATTCTAGATGTTTTCTTAAACCCACCAGATTCCTTTTCTTTTTCTTTTTCCTTTTCCTGATTTTGCCATTCTTCATATGTTAAACCATTGAATAACATACCCTTATTGTCATATGTTATTTTAGGATCATCTTTTTCTATATAATCATCTAAACTCTCACCTCTAGATTTTTTCGCTAGAATTTCCTTCTCTACACTAGAAATATTATTATAACCAACATCTGATATTTTATCAAGGATTCTGTTTATCAATTTTTCCTCTTCGGAGATGTGTGATTCGTTCATATTAAATTTGTTAAAATTGTGAATGTTTCTCATTTCAAATATATAACTTTTTTAGTATATATAAAAAATTTAATTTGATTTTTTTGACTTAATTAAATTCTTAAACATCATTTTTTTGTATTCCAATATATTATATGTTTTATTAATTTTATATGGACCATGCCCCCATTTTGGGTTATAAAACCAAGTGTGTTTGTATGTATTATATGTAGTAGTGTTTAAATTTTTTTCGTTTATAAACTGTGTTTTTTTGTATAAAGTGTAGTATATCAAATAATCGTGATTGTCATATCTCTCTTCTGGTCTAGAAAATCTATTAGATTTTAATATTTTTATTATACTATCTACTTCTAGTTTAGAAGAATTTCTTATATCTATGAGGTTTATCTTATCATCCATATTACAAAAATATTAAAAATTCATTTAATTAAAAAATTTTTTATCAATTTCAGAAATATGTGGATATAATTCATTTTTCAATTCTTCCTTAGTTACACCTGGATTTTTATCTCTTATGGATTCAAATAAAATATCAGCTTCCTTTTTTAATTGTTTTATTTTTTTCATATCTGGTTTCATTTCTATTTGAATGTTACTAATCTGTTTATCAAGATCATTTAACTTATTATTGATAAGTTCTTCATCTAATTCATTTATAGATTCTTCTATTGTTGATACAACATTATTTAATTCTGTTGTTAGTTTAACCAATTTATTTTCAAATATTTTTACATTTTCTAAACAAATAAGATATTCATTTCTTATTCTTTTAGATTCTTCTATTTGTCTTTTATCAATTTTCAGCATAATAATTCATCTATTTTTTCTATATAGTATTGTTTGATGTTTTCCTCATTAAACGAAGAATCCTTTTCGGATATAAGGTCAAATGTTATTAATTCATAATCTCTTATAAAACCATTTTGGTCAATTTTACTAGTTCCTCTAGGCACTACAGATAGTGGCATATCCTTTAATAATTCTTTAACAACCTTACCATTCGGAGTATCTAATATCTTTATATCACCATATATAACATTATCTTTTAATTCTATATTTTTAATTGAATGAGAAACATCTTTAAGAGAGATATTATAATTTGTAGAATTATTAAATTCACCTAGATATTCATTCTTAAAAACAAAATCATTAAACAATTCCCTTGGATATATTCTTCCATTGGAATTTGTAGTGTCCAATTCTAGTAATTTCATTTTCATATATTAATTAAAAATTTTCAAAACAATCTAAATATAATTTTTTCATATCATCAGATTTTTCACCTATAAAATGAAATCCTCCGTTTTCATCTAATTCAATGACTTCTAAAATTTTCAAATAATTAACAATTACTTGTCTTTCGTGTTTCAGTTCTTCGCCCAATGGAAATAAAGATCCAGCACAATTAATTTCCGCTAACCTAGAAACCTTATCTCTTATTTTCTTCATTTACTTTATTTTTGGTATTAATCTTTTTGTTTTAGCTCTACCTAATGTTGTAACTACCTCATTACCATCATCATCCAAGAATACATATTTTTTCGTCCCACTAGCGGTTTCACTATCAATAATCATCCTATCAGGATCATAACTTATACCAACTTTTCTAGGTTTTTTCTGTGTTTTTTTCTTCTCACCGAAAACAATATCACTCAATTGATTATAAATATCCTTTTCAATCTGTTTTGTATTATGAATCATACTTTGAAATATTTGTCTTGTGTAAAATTTTATAACATCCGCTTCAAAATTATTTGACATCATTTTTAAAAATTCAGGCTCAGCGATTTTTTCTTCTAATTTTAGATTTATTTCAACTGAATGAATTTTCTTAAACCCCTTGAAAAATTTATAAGATTCCTCTTCCTGTGGAGTTAGATATATACTTGGTTTAACTTCAACTATTTCATTTGTATTATCTTGATCATAATAATCAAAACGACTGTTGATCTCACCTTGAGTTTGATGAATTCTATGACTTTTATCCCTATCTCTTTTTACATTTGGGTCAAATTCTGGATAATTTGGATTATCAACAGGTGGTGGAATCATTGGACCAGGCCCCTGATGTGACGCTGGCACTCCTTGATTACCTAGTAATGCGTCCGCTGCAGCGTTTTCATCTTCAATTTGTCTATATCTTGATAAATCAACCTGTGGTACAGCTCTTTCCAATAATTCCTGTGGAACTTGACTCTTATCAATTGGTTTTATTTCATCCGTATTTCTAACTTGTTGACTATATACTGGTTGATTTATTCTTTTTACCTGTGTTCCTTGTGAACTATCAGATACAACCTTTGATGGATCAATATTACTTATTTGTTGAGCTATATTTGAAATCGGTTGTGATGAGAAAAAAGAAGATGGATCTACAACATCTGTATATCTAGATGAAAATGATTCTTTCTTTATCTTAGCTCCATTGTTTAGGGTGAACCATATACCATCATCATTTAATACTTTAACAACTTCACCACTTTCTTGATTTTTGAATTCTCTATCTATCATCATAAAAAAGTTTTTTTTCTTATATTAAAATATAAGAAAAAAGTTTATTCTCTAATATTTTTTTTTAATATATAAATAAAAATTATAAAAATGAAATATTTGAAACTTTTTGAGGATTTTGATATTGATGAGGATGATTTTACTGATGAAGAACTCATTGAAATGGAAAGAGAAGAAAGAAGAAAAGAAATAGAATTTGATGAAAAACTAAAAATGGAAAGAGAAAGAAGACGAGAAGAAATAGAAATGGATAAAGAATATTAATTCATCTATTTATAACTATAAATGTTTCCATATTTTGTATAAATGTTTGATATACGAATGATGGATTATCTCTAATATCATTTAATATATTTCCAAATTTTTTTAATGTTGATTTTATAACAAATTCTCCTTTTTCAAATTTCTTGAAAGACTCTAGAAAAAAATCATAATCTTCTTGATTGTTATTAATATATGTGAAAAAATAATCTATATTTTCGTACTCATTTATATAAACTTTATGATCGTAATATAATAATTTTAATTTTTCTTCTAATAATGAATAATTATCCTTTTTTATAAATGAAATATATTTACATTCTTTTTCATAATTAAGATTTGATATCTGAATTGTATTATAATAATTTATATCTATACCCTTGAATATGTCTAAATGTGTATCTAAATCTTCATTATTTCTTCTTTCTATTATAGAATTAGTCATCCTATTCTCCTCATCTTTTAATACTTTATAACTGTATATTGAGTGTGATATGGAATCTGCCCTATAATTCCATTTATAAACTGTTCTTGGTAAATATAAAAATTTTCCAAGTTCCTCTAGTCTAGTTACTTGTATAAAGTCATTATGAAATAATTTACCTTCTTCAAATGTAACATCTATATTTCTCCAACATCTAGATAATGGGGCTATATTACTAGTTAGTAAATTTTTAATTTTATTAATATCAGTGATATCAAATAGACTTCTTATATCTGGGTCTTCAAATTGATTTACACATCCGATGATTAATATCACTTCTGGTAACAAAGTAAAGAAATATAAATATATCTCTAATGTTTTTGGAATTAACATATCATCACTATCTATTTGAAAAATAAAATCACCATCACCAAATTTTTGTGGGTTAAAATACATCTCAAATTGATGATGTTGTTCTTTATAAATAACTCGTTTATCTTTTTTTGATAACTCTAATAATTTTTCTTTAGTGTCATCAGTTGATCCATTGTCAGTTATTATCCATTCCCAGTTTGAATATGTTTGTTGTAATATTGAATTATATAGTCTATCTAAATATTTACCTGTGTTAAAAAATGTTGTTATTAACGAGAATTTCATATTTGTAGTTTAATTTTTTAATATATAAAGAAAAAATCTTTTTTTGTTGATGAAATATATTAAATTATTTGAAGAATTAAACCCAATAAAATATAAACTAGCCGCGGATAGATTGGATCCTTTGTATCATGGTGATAGGAAAAAGAAATTAGAAGAGTATTTTATTAACTCTATTAAAAAATCTCTACCACCATTTGATCTAGTTGTAAAAATGAGAAATGATGATTTTCATCTTATTGTTAAAAACTGTTATATATCAGATGTTAAGATTGATTATGGATTTGATATTTTTGTTACGAATGGTGAAGAAGATTTTAGATTTCATTTTGGTTATGTTAATGATGGTGAAGTTGGAATATTAACCACCCAGAGAAACGATGAAAATAATTTTCGAGATTGTAAGATTCGTTTTACAAGTAGAAAAAACGCGTTACTGTTTTTTAAATTCGTTAGTAAAATTGTTGAACATATGAATAGTAATAAAGAGAAACATAAAAACAGATTATCAGTTGATCTTAATAACTTTTATGTCTCTTCAGATTTTTTAGAAACCATCAAAGACCAGGAAATACCAGAAGATGAAGAAAGAGAAGATTATGTCCAACCAACTCCAACACCACCACTAGTTAACGATATGATTGATGATGTATGGGAAGATGAAAAACCAAAAAAGAGTGGTTATCCCTTATCTTTTCATTAAAAATGAAAGAATATGGTATAGAAAATAGAGATAAAATTCTTACCAAAAAGAAAGAATATGGCATAAAGAATAAGGAAATAATAAAAACCAATAACAGAAAATATTACTCTGATAACAGAGATGAGATAATAGAAAAACAAAAGAAATATAGTGAAAATAACAAAGAAAATATAAAACTATATATGGTAGAATATCGTGAAAAAAATAAAGAGAAAATACTTAAAGAAAGAAAGGAATATTCAAAAGAATATTATAAAATAAACAAAGAGAGATTAAAGTTAAAAAAACAAAAATATTATATTGAAAATAAAGAGAATATGTTAGAAAAACAAAAAGAATATCACGAAAATAATATAGAAAAGGTTAGGGAATATAGTAGAAAATATCAAATAAAATATAGAATAAAAAATAAGAGCAAATTAAAGGAAATTAGAAAAGATTGGGAAAGAAATAACAAACATATTGTTATATGGCGAAGTTTATTGAAAAGAACAATGAGACAATTTAACAATAAAAAGACGAATTCAACACACAATATACTTGGTTATAACTCGGAACAATTAAAAAATCACATAGAAAATTTATTCACTGGTGGGATGAGTTGGTCCAATTACGGAGAATGGCAGGTTGATCATATAACACCATTATGTACTTTTAATAAGGATACCAACCCATCAATAGTTAATGCATTATCTAATCTTAGACCACTGTGGATTACAACTAGAAAGATAAATGGTGTTATTTATGAGGGCAATCTAAATAGAAAAAAAAATTTAGGAATATGAATCGTTATAAGGAGATCCGATATGAGGGTAAAATATATACAGAGCAATATAAAATTGATGAAATTCTTATTGATAAGAAATTTAGTTGGTTCTTAGATTGTGAAGTTGAAAATGTAAGAATAGAGATAGATAAAGAAACTCTTATATTCAACTCTGGTGTCTTTTTTAGTGGAACTTGGATTTATGGTGTCTTTCGTGATGGCGAATGGAAAAGTGGAACCTGGGAAAATGGTGTCTGGTACAATGGGATATGGAGAAGAGGAACATTTAAATCTGGTTTAATATTTGACGGAAAATTCTTTAGTGGAAAAATCCTAGAAGGAACAATTAGAGGTGGAAATTTTTATGATATGGATGTATTTCCTGAAGTAGTTAGAGAAGATAATTATAAACCAAAAACTGATAAAAACGCTCAACAAGTACAACCAGCACAATTATCGGAAGGATTTAAAAAATTTAGTGATTTATTTTAATTTCTCAATAAATCCATCCAATATTCTATGAGAATTAATTTCCAATTTATCTGATAATTTAACCAAGTAATCAACCAAAACACGACCACTTAAATCATTCATTTTTGATTTTTTGATAATATAATCAAAATGTTCATCTAATATCTCTTCTTTTGTTTTTTTCTTAGGTTCTTTAGATTTTGACCTAAAACTATGATCTAAATTCGTAAAATGTGATAACGCCATATTCCTTTTTTATTTTTTTAAAAATAATCCAACAATTGAGTTTTACATAATTTTTTTTATAAAAAATAATGTGAATAATGGTGAATATAAATTAACAGATTCATAAGTTGTTAAAAATCCAAATCCATTTCTAGATAGTTTATCAATTATATTATATCTTCTAAATATATCTTTAGAATTATGAAATTCTATGTGTATTCTATCAATTTTTGAAAGAGTTTCATCACTAATGTTTTCCATAAATTCATATTCATATCCCTCAATATCAATTTTTAGAAAATCAATTTTATCCAAATTATATCTTTCTATTATATCATCTAATGATATTGTATTTACTGATTTTTGAATATTCGCGTCTATATGATCATATTGATTTTCTATTACAGAATTTGATAACGTGGTTCCATTCTCATTTTCTGTATAATATACAATTTCTTTATTTGATGTTTTATGAATCGCGTTATTTAATGGTATTATGTTTTCATTATCTTTAAATGTTTCACAACATATATTATGAAAAATATTTGACAATTCAACCATTATTGATTTAATGTTTGGATTTATGGTTAACGCGTGAGCGGTAAACACACCGATTGAACTACCCAAATCAACTATATTATTACAATTCTTTAGTCCAAAAATATCATTCTTATTATCAGTTGATATATTGACTAGATTCGCGAATAATCTACCAGATATTAGTATATCAATATCTTCTATATTTTTGAATTTAGTATTACAAAATGGTGGATTATTTCTAATTCTATATTCTTTTTCTAAAATTAGTTCATCTGTTGATTGTTTAAAAATTTTTACATTAAATCCATTAAGAAATTCAAAATTTTTGTAATCAACCGAAAATGATGTCCAATAATTTATACCAGGTATAACTGTTATATGATTTAATATACCAAGATAAATATCTGTATCTATATCATATATCTTATAATATATTTCTTCTTCTATATCATAAAATATTTCAACATATAATTTGTTTTCTTCTAAATCAAAATTTAAGTCACAATTTATCATCACCATATTATTTTATTTTCTAATATTTCATTTACTTTACTAAAATGTCCACAACCCTTGAATGGATTACTCATATTTAATGGTGATGGATGACCACATTCTAAAATATGATTTTTTTCAACATTTATAAATTTTTTGTAATTTTGAGCGAATTTTCCCCAAAGTAAATAAATAACACCTTCTTTTTCATTTAATTTTTTAATAACCTCTAACATAAAAGGTTTCCATTTGTCAATATGACTTCCTGGTTTTCCTTTAACAACACTCAATCCAACATTTATTAAAAACACTCCCTGTTCCGCCCATTTTGTCAAATCTTTACTCAGTTCAACATCTTCATTATTATAAATATCTCTTTTCACCTCTAGTAATATATTTCTAAGTGATGGACTTAATCCTTTACGATTACCATTACTAAACGCGAGTCCATCAAAACTCCTAGGGTCACTATATATATCTTGTCCGATAATGACGACCCTTACTTTACTGAATGGGGTTTCACGAAATGCCCTAAATGCCAATTCAATATCTTCTGGATAAACAATTTTAGATTCCCTTTCTTCTTTTAGAAATTTTCTAAGATTATTGAAATACTCAGAATATAAAACATCTTTTAATTGTTCATACCATTCTTTTCCAAAATAATCTATATATGTTTCATTTAACATATTAAATTGTTAGTTTTTATTATACCATATAAACTATCAACTTCAATTCCATTATATCCCATCTTCTCTAAAGATCCTATCTTATAAAATTTTTCTTCATCATTAAAATATATTATCCCATCATCCACATCTTCAAATGTTATTTTTTTATTATCGTAACAATCTGTCGCTCCCCATTCATCATCTGGGCCTATATAACTTGTTATATCACAAGAAGATGGCATACCTATTATAACTCTTGTGATTCTTTCATTTTTTATTGGAAAATTTATTTTCATTTTTCTAATTTTATTTTTGTGATTTTAATAAATTATCAACTTCTGTTTCAATAGATTCTGGCATAATCATTAGGAAGTACCTATCTGTAAATAATCTTAATTTCCATATTACAAAATATCCATCTTTTGGTTCTATCCATCTATGAAAATCCCCAATTTTAATTTCTTTTCTGTATCCCTTTTTATCAATATAATTTATCATATCATCAAATTCCAATACATCGTAAGATGCATATATCATAAAGATACAATATTTATCTTTATTCACTGTGAATGTAACTAGATGGCCATCGTAAAAATATAAAGTAAAATTAGATGACCCATCTTCAAATTTTTCATTGGTGATACTATCTATTTTATTCCCATATTGTTTCTTTTGATCTTTGATTATATCCTTTTCTTTTGCACCAATATAACTTTGTGATAAAATCGTTGATACAAATAAGAAAATACTAACGATTGTTAATAAATATTTTTTCATAATTTTTTTTATTTTTATATTTGAAAAATTAAATGATGTTTATAAAAGTTTAAAACAAATAATTTGTAGATTACTATATAAAGTTGTACCTTTGTAAAATAAAATAAAAAGTGTCATGGAAAAAGTATTAATTGAAATTAGAGACCTAGAAGGCGGAGAAGACGCTAAACTTTTGGTTCAAGATATGAAGTCCATTTATTTAAAATCAATTAAAATAAATGGATTCAAAATCCACTCTGTTGATGAGAGAGATGGATGAGTACTTATCGCTGCACTTGGAGATAATATAAAAAATTTCTTTTCTAATGAAATAGGTGGTCATAGATTTATTCGTATTCCACCAACAGAATCCAAAGGCAGAGTTCACACTTCAACAATTTCTGTATCAGTATTAGACACCAAAAAGGAGATATCTGACAATTTGAATATGTCAGATGTGGATACCATATACACTCGTGGTACTGGACCAGGTGGCCAACATAAAAATACAACAAATTCATGTGTTATTTTAACTCATAACCCAACTGGAATAAAGGTTAGGATTGATGGAAGAAATCAACATCGTAACTATGATGATGCGTTAAAGGAATTGAAAAAGAGATTACAAGAGAAAAATGAAAATGATTATTCAAAAGATTATTCAAAAGAGAAAAGAGACCAAATTGGTATAACCAATAGAAGTAATCATAGAAGAACATATAATTTTAGAACTGGAATTGTAACTGATAGTAATTCAAATAAGAAGACAACTGTTAAAAATGTATTAAAGGGTAGGATTGAGCTTTTACATTAAAATCCAAAATCTCGGAACGCGGTTTTTATAATTTCATATTCTTCTGAATATATACCATCTTGCACATTATCCAACATATAATCTCTTAATTCTGTGATAGTTACATCTCCTCTATAATTTGGGAATTTCATATTCCTTTTTATATGTTTTATTCTATCTAATACATACTCATCATCCTTATATTTATTCAATATTTTGATAAAGTTTCTTATCAATCGTAATCGTTCTCTATTTTGTTTTAGGTCACTAAGCCATATTTTAGTATTATCTGTGATATTTTGTACTAATATCATAAATAAAAAACCAATTAATGGTACAAGAAAAAATCCAAGTATTAATATAAGACCAGTGAAGTCGGCTTCTTCATTTAATTTATTGAATTCTTTAAAGTTTTTAAGTTTTTCCATCATAGTATATATTAAAAAAATAAGGGGATTTTTTATCCCCTTATTTGGAAAAAAATGATTTTTTTATATTTATATATAAATATAAAACATTATGAAGAAACAATACACTTTTACTATAGATACGGAGATATTTAAAGAATTTGATTTAATATCTAAAAAATTTTCAATAAATAAATCATTATTTGTTGAGAATAGTATGAAAGACCATATAATTCACTTAAAAGATTATCCTATTTTTGATTGGAATAAAAAAATTGATAAAGATGATAATTACTAAAAAAATTAAAATAAATTTAAATAATAAGAATAAAGATCATTTTAAGAAATTAAATTATGATATATTGCAGAAATCTATTATTGTGAAAGTGAACGATTTGATGAATGGGAGTTGTTATAGGGTTGATGTTAGTTGTGATGTTTGTAATAATCAAAATAATATAACATATAGGAACTATATTAGAGGTTTTAAAAATGGTGGAATTTACACTTGTGAGAAATGTTCTCATATAAAATCAAAACAAACAAGGAAGAGAAAATATGGAGATGAGAATTATCGCAATCCAGAAAAGAATAAAAAAACTTGTATGGAGAGATATGGTGTAGAACATGTTTTACAGAACAATAGTTTCAAAGAAAAATTAAAACAAACAAAAATTGAAAGATATGGTGATGAAAAGTATAACAATAGGGAAAAATCTAAAAATACTTGTTTAGAAAAATATGGTAATGAAGAGTATAATAATATAGAAAAATATAAAAAGACTTGTTTAGAAAGATATGGTGTTTATAATTATTTCAGTACCGATGAATTTAAATTATCACAAGGAATTATTTTAGATGAAGATCTAAAAAATGAGTGGTCATTATATAAAAGAAAATCAAATCGTTTATTTAGAAAAATGAAATCAAAAGTTTTTAAAAATTGGAATGGATACGATTATTATGATAATGAATATATAAAAGAAAATTTGAGATTAAAATTCAGTGATGGATTATATCCAACTATAGATCATAAAATATCAGTTTATTATGGATTTATGAATGATATTTCAGTTGAAGAAATTAATAATACTGAAAATTTAGTAATTACAAAAAGATATTTAAACTCATCAAAAGGAATAAAAAAAGCTGGTTTTTAACCAGCTTTTTATCTTTATTTACCTTTAACCTCCTCAAATTCAATATCTTCAATATCTTCCACGGGTTCATTCTGTGGTTCCTGTTGTGATGTTTCTGTATTCTTATAAAGTCTTTCACTTATACTATTCCAAGATTCTGTTAATTCTTTAGTATAAGTATCAATCTCATCAATATTCTGTGATTTGTGTGATTCTTTCAGTTTATCTACTATTTTTTGTAGTGATGTTTTATCTTCTTCTGTTAATTTTTCATCAAATTCTTTTATTTGTTTTTCGGTTTGAAATATTAATGTATCAGCTTGATTGAGTTTTTCAATTTTTTCTTTCTCTTTTTTATCGTTTTCCTCATTCAATTTAGCATCAGTTTTCATTTTTTCAATTTCTTCCTTTGTTAAAGCAGAACTACCTTCTATTCTAATTTTATTCTCTTTTCCAGTAGTCTTATCTTTAGCTTTTACAGTTAGAATTGAGTTGACATCAATATTAAATTCAACTTCTAATTGAGGCACACCCCTCATCGCAGGCATTATTCCATCTAAATTAAAAGTTCCTAGAAATTTATTATCCTTGAATATTGGTCTCTCACCAGTCGCGATATTTATTTGGACAGATGATTGATTATCTACAGCTGTACTAAATGTTTGTGATTTGGAGATTGGAATAGTCGTATTACTTTCAATCATACAAGTCGCTACACCACCTAGCGTCTCTATATAAAAATTTAAAGCAGTCACATCGAGCAGAAGGATTTCATTATTATCTCCCGCTATAACAGACGCTTGTAAACCAGCACCGGTTGATATAGCCAAATCGGGGTTTAAACTCTTATCCACTTTCTTACCAAAAAATTTCTCTACAATTTCAATCAAATATGGAACTCTTGTAGTTCCACCCACACATACTATTGTATCTATATCACTTATTTTTTTGTTTCCTTTTTTAAGAGTGGATTTAATTAATTTTATCAATTCATCAGAATAAAATTGAATCATTTGTTCTAATTTTGATTTGTTTAATGTTTTTACTAGATGTTTTGGAATTCCATCAATAGCGGTAATATACGGAAGATTTATCTCTGTTTGGGTTGTTGTTGATAGTTCAATTTTAGCTTTTTCTGACGCCTCCATTAATCTCTGTAGAGCCATAGGATCTTTACGGAGGTCACTATTGAATTCGGATTTGAAATCGTCCGCTAACCAATTCACAATGGCATCATCTATTAAATTTCCTCCTAAATCTAAATTACCATCTGTGGATATTGTTTCATATAAACCATCTTCTATATCAATTATAGATATATCAGAGGTACAGCCACCAGAATCTATAATCATATATAATCTACCTTTTTTCTCTTTTATATTTAGTGAAGCAGCTGTTGGTTCCGATATAATTCTTTCAACTTTAAATCCAGCTATTTCTCCAGCTGTTCTAGTAGCGGCTCTTTCATCACTATTGAAATAAGCAGGAACAGTAATAACAGCCCTATTCACCTCTTGTCCTAGATAATCTTCAGCGGTTTTTTTCATTTTTTGAAGAATTATAGCTGATATTTCTTCTGGTGAATAAATTTTACCATTAACATCAACACCAGCTTTCCCATTATTATTTACAATTTTATATGGTCGTTTTAGATGTTTAACTTCATCATAAGTTCTACCTATAAGTCTTTTGATGTTGAAAATTGTGTTTTCTGGATTTAGAGCAGATTGTCTTCTGGCTGGTTCACCAACTTTTATTTCACTTGTTTCTTTATCAAATGATACTACAGATGGTGTACTCATACTACCCTCTGAGTTCGGTATTACTATTGTGTGTCCAGCCTCAGTACAGGATACTGAACTAAAATAACTTCCTAAATCAATTCCAATAATATAATCTTTTTTCATAATTTTTATCCTTTCTTTTTTTATAAATTAAACACTTTACTTATTTCTTCCTTAAACTTACTTTTTGGTAACGCTCCAACTTTCATACGTGGAACACCATTAACTGGTATAAACATAACAGATGGTATATTTCTAATACCAAATGATGATGATAATTCTGGTTCCTCATCAACATCTATTTTGTAGATATCTAATTTCCCTTCATATTCTTTTGATAATTCTTCTAATATTGGAGCCACACTCTTACAGGGGAGGCACCATTCAGCTTTAAAATCAACTATTACTGGATTTTTACCCATAGATTTTATTCTTTCATCTTTTTTCATCTCGGTATAATCAAATACCTTTTCCTTAAAACTTTCACTTGTTAAACTTTCCATAAATTTTTATTATTTTTTATTTCTCTATTATCAATTATCATACCAATAGAAATGGTATGACATAATGACATACTATATGACAAATATAACTATTTGTTTTAATTAAAATTAAACATTTTTTTTTAATATATAAAATAAAAAAGAGTTTTTATGAGAATTAGAAAATTCAATGAATCATTAGATATTGATGAAATCTTAATAAAGTTGGAGGATTATAAGAAAAACTCTGATGATATGGATACTCCAACAACATGTCTTATAACTAGAGGTGATAATATCTTAGTTCAGGGAACAAATTGTCTTCCAGGAAAAACTCAAAAAGGCACCGCTAGACAAACAAGACCATTAAAATACGCTTATTTACAACACGCCGAACGCGATTGCGAAAGCTGCTAGGATGGGAATATCAACAGATGGTACTGATATGTATATGGAATGGTTTCCGTGTTCAGAATGTGCGAAATCAATCGCTGACGCGGGAATTAAAAGATTATATTGTACACCACCAGATAGAACTGACAGAGAAGAAGAAGATACTAGATATTATTTTGGAGCAGCTAGAGATATATTAATGGAAAGTGGAGTAGAAATTATAAAATTAAAAGATTAAAGGTTTTTCCCAAAGAATAAAACATCCTATACTTTATTTTATATATATGAATATGGATTTTGAAAGTTTTATATTAGAAAAATATGGATCTAATGAGATTGTTGAAAAGTTAACCGAATATATTTTTGATGTTATTAATCAAAATATAGGTAAAATAATTTTAAATAAGTATATTTTAATAAAAAATATTTTGAAAGATGATGATATTAATTTTTTAAACGACACGATAGAATTAAAATTATCAAATAGAAATTACGCGAATATAAATATAGATAAACTTAAAATAGAGAATGATACGATAAAAGATTTATATATTTATATAGAATTTAAAATATCAGAGAATGAAATTATTCAAAAACAATTAGATTTTAGAAATGAAATAAAAAAATTTATAAATCACGAATTAAATCATTTAATTGAAAGATATTTAACAATCATGAATAATAATAAATATGATAAGTCTTGGGAAGATGGTAAAAAATTACAAGACTTAAAAAATAAATATCCAAAATATGATGATATTTTATATTTTATATACTTATCACTTCCACATGAAATAAGAAGTAGAGTATCACATATTCATCAACAGTTAAAATATATAGAAAAGGATAAATTAATATCTCATATTAAAAATACAAAGGAATATAAGGACTCTGAATTTTTGAGTTGTATTGATGGAAAAATTTTATTAAAAAAAATAAAAAATTATAAAGATTATGATTATTTCATACGAGATTTTACTGAAATTTTTTTAGGAATAAAATCAAAAACATATGATAATAATTTTATAAAATTTTTTGATAAATTAAAAAATAGGAATAAAAAAATGAAATCGAAGTTAATAAAAACTAGTTATTCATTTTTGAATGAATCTGAAGTTTTCAATTTTGGGTATGGGGAAGAAATAAATATAGATTATAATAAGTATAAATAAGAATTTAATTAACATCAAAAAAATATAATTTATTTTCTTTTCTCCCTATATTATCCCCGTCATAAGTTGGATTAACTTTCTCCATAGAAAGATACTGATAGAATCAATAATTTCTCGTAATTTTTTCATATTAAAACACTATTTACTATATCACATACATATAAAACCTCTTCTTCCGTAAGTTGGTGATTGTTAGGTAGATATAATCCATATTCATCAATATCATCTGAGAATCTGTGTTCTAAGAAATCACTATATAAATCTATCCAGAATGGTTGATTTCTTATTGAACCACAAATAAGTGGTCTAGTCTCAATGTTATTTTCTTTTAATGTCTTTACTAGTTCATCTATTTTTGGAGTTATTATGGGGTAAGCGAAATTGGAAACGAATGAATTTTCAGTTGGATTTATTTTCCAATAATCATTTTTTATATTTTCGTGATATAAATTAAAATTTACATTCCTGTTGGTTACAATTTCATCTATTTTATCCATTTGTAGTAACCCTATGAACGCTTGTAGGTCGGTTGACCTTAGATTAAACCCAGGATAATAGAATGTATATAAATCTTTAAATTCATTTACACCATATTTATTTCTTAGATTTGATTTGAATGGTTCATCTAGATCTCTATCCCATCCGTGAGCTCTGATTGATTTCAAGATATTAAACATTTCATCATCATCAGTAGAAATCATACCACCTTCAATTGTTGAATTGTGTAAACAAATAGGTTGATTTCCACCAATAAAATTTTCTAAATTGTTTACACAAAAATCATAAACGTATTCATATTCTGGTTCAATTTCATTTAAATCTATTACTTTCAATAACATTAGATTACTATTTATAAATTTATTTAAGTTATCATTTTCAAAATATTTACTATAAATTTATACATTTATAATCAACAAAATCTTTATTTCTTTTACTATAATGACTAATAGGAAATGTGAGTCTTTTATGTGGATGTGAAAACTCTATTTTTTTATCTATTTCTAAATAACCATCAAATAATTTAACATTATTTAAAATAAACTTATATTGTGTTTTTAATTTTTTAATTTTTACATTTTTTACACTTCTTTGTTTTTGTTGGTTTTCGATAATACTTCCATTCAAACCTAACATATTAAATAAATATGACACATCGGAAATCAACTGATTAGAAACAGACGTGACATTTATTCTGGAATCTGATTGAGAACCATCTCCACAAAAATATCCATAAAGAAAAGAAATTTTACAACTTTCAGTAGAATGATAAATAAAATTAGGTATTCTTTTATTTGATGATCCTATTTTTATATTAAGAAAATCTTTAAGGAATATTTTCAAAGTTGATGAATATACTTGTACCGTACATGAATTTGTATCCTCACTGATACTATTATATACATCTAAATCAAAAATATTTTTTATAATATTTTTTACATCATTAATATATTCAATTTCATTGTTATTAAAAGAAAAATTCAAAGATCCATCACCATATGAACCTTCTGCTAAAAAATAACCTATTAGTTTACATAAATCATTCGTTACTTTATATTTTATTGGAATATATTTATTTTTTGGTGTGTTTTTTAAAGCAATTTTCAAATCTGATGTATAATTTTTTAAAAATTCTAATGGTAATACTTTTCTCTTTTTCCAATTTTCCTTTTGTTGTTGTTCTTTACTATCCCATTTAAATTTTAAATTATCAACATCTTGTATATTATAATTAATAACAAAAAATTTATTTTTAAAATTTTTACAAAAATCGATGAAATTTAATTCGTTTTTTATTTCTGGCTGACATATTTTAGATGGTACTAATATATAATCACCCTTTTTTATTTCGTTTCCCCTTTTTACTATAATTTTAAAATCTTTTTTATCATATGAAAAAACACTATGATCTTCCGTTATTTCAATCTGTCTATTATTATATAATTTTAATCTTAATATTTTTTTATCTTCTATTTTGTGTTTTATAATATTATATGGTGAATTATATGTCGTATTATAATTTTCATCAAATGATAATACTTTTATTTTATTTATATTATCATATTTATTATAAATATATTCTATATTATCTATATTGAACATATTATTATCATCTAAATACGGGATTTGTGTATCGGGAGATACAGATAAATGATGACCGAAGAAAAATGAAAATGTACTCATAAGTCCAAATGTTCCAGTTTTTTTATCATCATAAGTAGAACCAATACTTTCACAAGAATCTTCTAATAATATAACATCATATTTTTCACATAATTCTTGAATTTCTTTCATTTTACTTGGTATACCAAGAACATGAACAAAAATCATAGCGGATGGTTGATATTCATTAATCATTTCTTCTAAATCTTCAATATCTGGTCCTAATGTATCTTCATCACAATCAAATAGTTTAATATCATATCCAAATTGAATAAATGGTGATATTGTAGTTACCCAACTGACCGCGGGCGCGAGAATTATGTTGTTTTTTAATCTTCCAGATAGTTTCAACCCATACGCCATCGCGAGATTACCAGAGCTACCACTGTTTACATAAACAGAGTGTTTTACACCTAACCACTTTGACCAACTTTTTTCAAATTCTATTGTCATTTCACCTTTCGTGAGTCTAGGATTTGTTCTTAACCATAAAATGAGATTATTTATATCTCCTTCATCAATTGTATTTTTGACTAAATTTATCTCTTTTGATTTCATCTAATGTTGTTTCTAATAATTTTTTATAATCACACACAAATGTGTCTGAATAATTTATATTCCTTTTTATATCTAAGTTGTTTTTTATATTTTCAGTGACATAACAATCATAATCCATATCCATTCCTTTGTAAAGGTCTCTTATAAAGTCATTTACAAATGTTAATCTTCCAGAACCAATTATAATATCCTTATCAGATTTTATTGACTCTTCAACTACAAATTTTGGATGAATTAAATCCCTATAAAAATATGTATCACCAATTTCAATCTTTTTGTTGTATAACAATGAATTAAATATTTTACTAAATAAAAATCCTTGTTTCCTATGAACAGAATTAAAATTAAAAGGATGATGAATTATAACATTACTCATACCTAATTTTTTAATCGCGTTAGTCATAATATCCTTAGATTCTATATATGGTGTTGAGTGATAATCAACTGGTAATGAGATATTTATAACACCATTATATTTATTCCATAATTCACTAGTTCCATAAACAATTATTTTATCTGATATCCTAACAAAATCAGATAATATATTTATTGTATAAGATAGATTTATATCTTTAAATATTCCATCATTTTTAAGAAATGTTCTTTGTTCAGAAAAACACATATAAACCCTATCATATTTATTATCTTTATATTCACTGAAATTTATATTTCTAGATGAAATTCTCTGATAATCATCAGGAAAATAATGTGACAATTGAGAGCTATTACCAATAACTAAACTTTTCATAATTATTATATTGAAAATACAAAAAATGTTTTTTTCTTTTTGAATAATTAATTATATTTATCATATGAAAAAGTTATTATTTTTATTAGTGATTCCTCTTTTGATTTCTTGTACAGAACAAAAGGAGAAATGTGTACCAACCCCAAAACATTTTACAGATGAATTTGTTTATCTAAAACCAGATTCTACTATAGGTTTGATAAAGTTTAATTTGACAAAAGTTGGAAAAACAGACACGATGTATTTTTATGGTATTGTGTGTGGAGTTGGGGACACAATAAGGGTCGTTAGTGATGATGATATTTTTGGTGTAAAACATTATAATAAGTAAATAAAATGGCGAAATATGTAGCGTATATGAAACAACGATCCGAAGGTTGTGATTACACAATAGGATGTGGAACAGTAGTAAAATTTATGAAATCGGATAATCTCACTGACGCGAAAAAAGAAGCGAAATCGTTGTTAGAATATTATGGTTCAAGAAGAGATAATGAATATGAGTTAAAAGAATTTATAATTATGGAAGTTAATGAGTATTTTAGTTTTCTAGATGAATTCTATAATGAATTTGAAAATGAAGAAAGACTAAAAAAAGAGAAAGATACTAGAGAAAAGGAAATGAAAGAATTTGAAAGATTAAAAGCTAAATTTCAATAAAAATGGATAGATTAATTTGTTACTTATTTGGACATAAAAGGATTGTTAGGGATTGGTATCCAACTGACCCCATTACAAAAATTTGTTGTCGTAGATGTGGTATAACTTTGGAACAACATCAAAATCCGAATTATAATCCACAACAAAATCAAAATCAACAATATAATGATTGGAATCAAAATCAAAATTTTTAAATTATGAGTATATGTTTAATATTATTAATCGGTGTTGGTATATACTGGTTATATAAAACAGGAAAACTAGATATTTTTCTAGCGAAATTCAAAAATTATTTTCGTGGTAGAGAATATGTTGATAAAGATGTGGAATATAATAGAAGAAAAAATTCTGATAAAGAAGAACAAGATAGAATCTTGGATAAAATCTCCAAAGTTGGGTATAAGGGAATAACAAGAGAAGAAAGATTATTTTTGAAGAAGAAAAAATAAACTTTTCTAAAAATCTGAATATAAGTTCTTTCAAAAAATAATTCAAAAACTTATTGATCATTGGAAAATGGATTGATGAGGTTTTTGTCGTGTCAAGTGAAAATGGTAATCTTACACTAGAAGTACCATTTGGATGGAATACTCCGAATCTACCGTGGAATGGGGGTAGTGGGCCATCAAAACTGACACAATGGAAAAAACTTCATCACAAAGAACTTGAAGATTTTAAAAAGTTGACAGGAAATGATTTAACTTTGAAAAATTGGAGAGAAGATCAACAAAAGATCTTAAATAAACAGAAAGTAAAACAAATGAACTACCACTAAACTAAAGATTTAGTGGTTTCACGTTTCATCGACTTCTCTATTGAGAACGCCTCACCGCGTTTTTGTTTTAAGTCCGACCACGTTCCTGCATCCCAGACTCAGCATTATATTTTTTTATAATTTATACTTAATACTTTATTGATTTTACCTACAACTCAAGATTTTGTTGTAGAACCAAACAAACCAAGATATCAAAGAACAAACTATTTATAGTTAAATATATATATTAATTATTAAAGGTCTATTTTTTTCAAATTCAACCACTAAACTAAAGATTTAGTGGTTTTCTTTGAAAGATATTTATAAAAAAACCCACTTTAATGTGGGTTTCTTATTTTCCATTTGTTCGGTAATTATTCCGCTGGTTTTTCAACTGGAGTTACTGTATCCACTGGAGTTTCAGATGTTGTAGTTGTTGTATCAACAGCTTCTGTTTCTGGTGTAGCAGTATCTACTGTAACTTCTTGATTACAAGAAACTATCATCATAGAAACGAAAACAAACAAGATTAAAAGAATTCTCTTCATTTTTGTGTTTATTGTTTTTTATTTTTTTATAAATTGTAAAAAATTGTGACTTATATATATTTTAAAATATATCAAAAGTTTTGTAATTATCTTCCTATCATTTTTAAAAATTCATTTATTCTATCTTCTAGATTATCATCATCAATTTCACCCTCATCTTGTTTTATATAATTAATAAAACCGAGTGATTCTTTTAATAATTCAACTGATTTTTCTAAATTTTCTTGTGTTGTATTCATATCTATATTATTTTTATTCATTATAGATAAAATCTAAAGGAATGTTTAATTATTTATAAACAATCTCCCATTTATATCCCCAACAAGTACCATATGTTTTTATATAACTATAAATAGATAATCTCTTCTTATTCAACTCTTTACATAATTCATCTAAATCATAAGATTTTATAAATTCTCCATTTAAATCATATTTATTAATATGTCTTATTTTTGTTTGATATCTATTCGTATCAATGTTATTTCTTATTAACAAATCCCTTATAACATTACTATTAACTTTTAATTTCCTTGATATTTTTAACATTGATAAATCATCATCTAGATATAATTTTATTATCTTATCTTTATCTATTTTATGACTAATTTTATAATTCTTTGTTGTTCTTATTGGTATATCATATTCAACCAATCTTCTATGTACTGAGTTTGGGCCACAATTATATATCTCTCCAATTTTATTCTTTGATAATTTTTTATTGACATATAAATCATATAAAATGTCTTTTGGTA
>Ga0268276_1000893_pt1 | contig 32194 bp, 22 predicted proteins | sample saktaG_4_FD_190145 | JGI IMG/M metagenome (GOLD analysis project Ga0268276, IMG submission 190145) | Saline water microbial communities from Sakinaw Lake, British Columbia, Canada - sak_2010_1_5_45m | ecosystem: Environmental > Aquatic > Non-marine Saline and Alkaline > Saline ...
AGAATTTATGATTATGTTAGTAAGTTTTTATCCAATTCCGGTAAAATCTATGATTGTGAGTATGTTTTTTGAATTCTACCAATTTTACCTTTTTACGAGGTTGTCATTTTTTGATATATTGATTTTATTGGAGTTAAACTACTACTCTGTTAAACTTGGGTTAGGGCCGGCATTGGAGAATGCCAGCCCTTTTATGCGGGCCGGAATGCGGTAGACCGGCCCTAACTTGCTCCTACCATAGTTATTTGATTAGCAAACACTTTTTTAATTGTTGAAATCCATCTGCCTGGATACGGTAAAAATAGACGCCAGTGCTTACATTCAGAGCATCCCAATTTACAGAGTAGAATCCAGGTTCCTGTTTCTGATTTACAAGTCTTTCAACAACCTGGCCGTTCATATTGTATATGGTCAGAGTTACTTGTGAGGCCTTTGGAATATCATATCGTATGGTTGTTGTTGGATTGAAGGGATTGGGATAGTTTTGTAACAGTCCAAATTGACTCGGTACATTAGGAAATTCATTGACTCCCAACGGTGGACCGACTGAGAAACTTCGCACACTGCTCCACGCGCTGGTGCCTCCTGTATTTGATGCATTGATCCGCCAGTAATACATTCCATCTGCAAGCCCGGTAACGAGTAGCGATGTACCGGTGATCAGCGAATCCTGAAACGCAATCGGAGTAAATGAACTATTATCCGCGATTTGCAGCCAATAGGTCTCCGCTCCTGATGAAGCGTTCCAACTGAACTCAACCTCTTGGGGCAAATTTTCCGCTCCGTCGTCCGGCAAAATCAGATCCGGTTCTGCAGGCGGTACAACAATTTGCACACAGACCGAGAAGCTGCGTACGCTGCTCCAGGCACTGGTTCCGGCAGTATTGAATGCCCTGACCCGCCAGTAGTACCATCCGTCTGCAAATCCGGTAACTTGCCGGGTCGTCCTGGTAATTAATGAATCCTGAAAGGTGATTTCTGAAAACTGAGGATTGCCGGAAATTTGCAGGTGGTATGTTTCCGCCTGAGCTGATTCGTACCAGATGAACTCGATATCCGGTGGCAGGTTTTCGGCGCCGTCTTCAGGTGATGCAAGATAGGGCTCGGATGGTGCGGCAACAATTAAAACGCTGCCATTAAACAATAGTACCGAGGGATCACCTTCATTCAGCAGCATGCGGTTAAAACTGATGACACTGTAATAACCTTCAGTAAGTGTACCATTTACCTGGAACCGAATGCTGAAAAGCGTACCGGGAGCATGAATTCCGGCTGTTCCCGCTGCCGCGATGGAAAGACGGTTGCCGGAGTTTGCCTGTACATACGACCACCCTTCGCTCAGTGTGCCAGTATTTAAAACCGCGACCGCCTTCAATGCCGTTGAATCGAAGTCGATAATCGTCTGGAATGCGGAAACCGCTGCCCCGTCATTGAATTGCTCGATGCAGATGGGTATCTCGAGGATCATTCCGGTGGTTGCATATACGTTGCCGATTGATATCTTCACGTTGTAGATCCTGATACCGGCACTTATTCCGGATGCACTGGCTGCATCGCGAACAATAACCTGGGTCAGACCACTTTTTGTGGCAATTAATAACCCATCATTATTGATGCTTGCAATCAATGGATTTGTTACTTCCCAGGTGTATGGCGGTGTACCGTTGGTCGCTGTGAATTGAAGTACGTCGCCGACAATAATCTCAGATTCCTGAGGATCCATATAAAGTACTGTTGCGGGTTGTGCCCACAGAGAGCCTGTGACTGTTTTTGCCAGCAATGATTCATTGAAAATTGCTTGGGAAAACTCTATAGGTGTCCAGCCTGATTGGGTTGCTGTAAACTGTACTTTGCACAGCATACCAGCTCCTGACAATGGAGAAGTGCCGGCGAAGGCGATAGTCGCTTTCCCGGAAACAGTTGTATTCATTGTTACATTAGAGTAGGATCCCAGCACGGTCCCTGTTGTTAGCAATGCCGTTGGTGACAGAATGTTTCCGTCGAAGGAGAGTGCGACTGTTCCGGAGATAATTCCGAGATTGGTCAGCATGGATGTATAAATAGGTATCTCAATCATCTGACCCATTGTCACAGTTGTATCCTGGATACTAAGTTTTACCGGCCTGATTTCAATGAATCCGTTCGTGGTATCTTTCAAATTACCCGCATCTGTTGCCACTACCCGCACCGTTCCGCTTTTCAGGGCTGTCAGGATACCATCTGCATCAATTGAGGCAACGGTCGAATTTGTAATCTTCCATTGGATGGGTTCTGTAGCGTTATAGATGTAAAATTGTTCCTGTTCACCGACCGCAAGAACGCTTTGATCTGGCCAGATAGAAATTGAAAAGGGTTCTGAAGCATACAGGCTTCCATCATCAAGGAAAACAGCCGGGGTTCCCTCGTTCAGGATATTTTGCATTGGACCTGTAAAATGTAATTCGGAATATCCCGAATGGCGAATCCGAAAGCGGAGGTGAATGAGTGTGCTTTCGCCCTGGAGAGGATTAGTACCCGCCGCCGCGATCGATATTACGTTTGTTTGTGGTAAATGATAATAATACGACATCCCGGCTAAACCGGTCATTGTCCCGGCAGCAAGCACAGAATCCACCGTCAACATGTAATCATCAAACAGGATATTGAGTTCATATGATGTTACATTCTGATCCGTCAATGAAGATTGAACCCGAACCGGAAGCGTGATAAGCTCTCCTCTCACAGCATTGGTGTCAGGGATAGAGAGTTGGATCTCCTGCGCGCTGAGCGGTATTGCCATCAGCAGCAATAATATCATTCGATTTCGTCTAAATATATTCATAGTGTTCTCGCATTTTAAAGAAGTCAATAATTCACAACTATTATCTGATAAGCATGAGTTTCCTTGCCTTCACAAAATCTCCTGATACTAACTGATAAATATACACACCGCTCGGGACGGCAAAACCAACATCATTTTTTCCATCCCACACCGTTTGATAACTCCCGGCATTCTGCTTTGTATTAACCAGTGTTCGTTCGATTTGTCCCAGCATGTTGTAAATGGTCAACCGAACCAACGTACCATCCTCCGGTAGCTGGTAGGCGATGGTTGTCGAGGGATTGAACGGATTAGGATAGTTCAGCGAAAGTTCATATGTCATCGGTTTGCCGCTGATGGCAATATCCGCTGATGCTACTTTGGAAGTTATATCCTGTTCATTTGCTAATACCTGCACCAATTGAAGAGCTGTATGTACATTTCCTTTTACGTTGTCCGATACTGTGATGGTGATCTCAACGATGGTTCCGGATGAGCATAGTGGTTTTTCACTTGCGAGAGCGAATCGAATTTCGCCTTTGTCGCTGATTGAACTTGCCCACGCCGCCGTCGATGCCACATCCGCTGCTGCAATCTTTTCCACCGTAATGATTGATGGATCATATTTCAGGATGGCCTGCAAGGCCATAAGCTGTGAAGCGTTTTGGATTATCACCGGAATAATTATTTTCTCGCCAAAGGTTGCTGCCACTGTACCAAGTTCGACATTAACACTGACATTTTTCTGAAGAGCAAACAAGTCAAGTATTGCTTCATTCTTACCGGAACTTTTGTCTATGTTCGCTGGAAAACATTCTATCAGCCCGACAACATACTGGAGAACCAGTGAGGCATCGTAGGCCGTGATTGCCGTGGCGTCCGGGCCACCATTGCCGCTGACGTCCGCAACCTGTCGTTGCAGAGTAAGCAGCGAATCTGTGCCAAGTGGATTGACGACATATTTCAGAATCAGGGAAGCGTCATAGGCTTGCACCGAACCATTCAAGCTGACATCACCCATTACGGGGTTTCCTGCGCCGGATGCTTTCCATGGAGTATAATTGACAGCATCGGATACTAATTCCTGGATACTGCTGCCGTCACCTTCAGTTTCTGACTGGATGGGCCCGAAATTACTGCCCCACCAGCAATTCGGAGCATCAATGATAAACGATTTATCCACATTGTTAATTGCAAAGTAATAGTTAGTAACAAAATCACAATTACTGAAAGCAGGATTGGATGCGGCAGTTGCATATACGCCGTAATTGTTATTATTTATATTACAGTTTTCTATGGTCGGGCTTGCACTTATTGTTTGGATTCCTTTATCGGCAAACCGGATGATACAATTCTTCAGTTTACATAGAGGATCAAGGGATTGATCCCAGAATATTAACCCGCACCATCTACCCGAACTAGCAAAGGTTGCAGTCCTGTCGGAATTGGAATCACCACCATAAAAATCATCCCTGATACTTGTAAAAACGATAATACTATCGGGAGTAGGACCCCCTATTGCAGAAAGTCCTTTGAATATATCTAAGCGTCCGGCATAATATTCGTAGTAGTATGGAGGATAATAAGGTGAATAACCATAATCCCAAAATTTACATACAATGCCGGGTTTGATGGTAAGTGTGGCACCGGTTCCAATCGTATAGTGGTGGAAATAATACGGGATATTCGTAATACCTCCAAAATTTCTTTTTGCTAAAGTAACATCTTGTGTCAAAGTCTCTTCTCGGACAGCAATTACTTTATATGTTGTTCCTGATATGGTATTATTGGTTGTTGATGCCGGATAAGAAATCAGGGATATTTGCATAGGGTAATACTGCAAATCATGGAAAGTACAATTATCAATTTTAGGAGCAGATACTCCATTCATATCCACTCCGAAGTAAAGGTTTTCAAAAGCGGTATAAGCAATGGTTGGCGAAGCGCTTAATGTCGCGATACCCTTATCTCCATATTTAAAAACAGCATTGTTAACCGAACTTAAATCATTGCTCACATCATTAAATTCAATCCAACTGCCGCTCCATGTTGAAGATGATCCGTTAGGGGGGAGAGAAGCCGAACCATCCTGATTCATATCCAAAGGATTTCCATAGCTATCGTCCTTATCATTCGTAAAAACAACAGGACTTCCTGAAGTTCCCTGAATATCTAATCGGCCGTTTACAGTAAACCCAATAGCAGATGTAGATTTAAAAACCACTCCGGCAGGAATTGTGATAGTAGTACCTGAATTAATTGTGCAGACGCCACTCATAAAATAATTGATATTATTATATCCATCGAAATTCCTTACAGGTACAGTATCTGTCTGTGAATATGTTTCAGGGACAACAGATAATGCCATATAGCCAACATTAAGTGCTGTACAGTTAGTAAAAGTAGGATTTGAGAACATACTGAGTTCAATAGGGGAATATGTAATATTATAAAATTGGCTGTTTTTGAATTCAGGATTTGCCGAACCCAAAATCGTAGCCCCATAATAATTAGACAGTTGAATAATACTACTGTCTATTGTTACATGAGAATTTTCTATTCTTAATCCTATACCAGAATAAGATATCTCGCAATTTTTGAGATAATTTACAGTATCAGCATTAATACTGTTATTACTAAAAAATATTCCGCCATTTTTCCAGGCGCCGTATTGATCGTAATAATAATAATCTTGTCCCCAATCACCTTTTACCGGCATTGAAGTGTTTCCATTATTATTTGAATCGCCTCCTTTGGAATCATCAGCAAAAGAAGTGAAATATATTTTATTATTGACTGTACCTTTTGCTATCAAATTACCATTAATAAGGATATATGCACTGGAACCCCAAGGCCAACTATCAGAGCGGAATTTAATTACCACATTCGGTTGGATTGTTATTTTGGCATTCGTGGCAATAATAAGTTTATCAACGATATATGCTATATTATTAATGCCCGCCACATTCCGTGATACAAGAGTTGCATTGGATGAAAGTGTACCTTCTATGATTTTTATTGCCTGGCTAAAATTGGAAATAAAAGTAATATTTGTAAACGTCGGATTGGAAGTCAATGAAATGGCAATCGGGTCGAGGCTGCAATTCTGGATACTTACATTATCAATGGCCGGAGTAGAATTACCATTACAATAAACGCCGTAGTTAGATGTATTTGTTATGGAAGAATTTTTAAGCTGCCCTCCGGCATTTTCAAAAGTAACCGCTCCTTCGCCGGTATTACCGGCATATTTAAAAGCAGTGTAATTCAGCAGACAATACCCGTCATCACTGGTCGATCTGTATTTTACAGATCCCCAGTTTCCGTTTTCAGGTGTGGAAGCATTCCCATCGCCGTTCGAATCAAAAGGGTTTCCTTCGTTATCATCTTTAATAGACGTAAAAACAACGCGTTGGCTTAATATCCCATCAGTTTTAAAGCCGCCTTCCACGTACATATTACAATTATTCACTTTAATAACAACACCGGGCTCCACATTAATATAGGTGCCTGAATTAATAGTCATATCCGCTAGTAACACATAGGTAATGTTTGTAAACCCAGCAATGTTGCGTTTTTTGATGGTGCCGTTCTGGCAAACATTTCCGCCTAATAATCCGATTGCCTGCCAACCGATGTTGGTAAAAACAATACCGGAGAATGTGGGATTGGATGAACCGGAAATACAGAAAGGCGTATATTGAATATTAATCATTTTATTGTTGGATATTACAGGATTTGAAGCTCTGTGACAGGAAATACCATAGGAAAGATCTTTAAACTCACAATTGGAAATTGTAGGGCTGGCATCAATCATTGCAACGGCCGCTTCATTCAGGTATTCGGTTGTGCTGCATGTAGTAAAACCATAATTCAAAACTGCTGCATATTTGATCCGGCAATAATTCAATGTGCCGGTAGCTCCGGGATTAAAAATAATACCGCCCCAGTCGGCGACTACCGGAGAAGTCATGGTGCCATCTTTGTTGCAATCAGCAGGATTTCCAAAATTATCATCTCTTGCAGAAGTAAAGGATATCATGCTGTCTGCGGTAGCATTGGCTGTTAAGGTGCCTTCAACTATTATCCTGCGAAAATAATAATACGCGTATTCTGAATACGCTTTGATGACAATGCCTTTATTAATAGTTAAAGATTTACCGCTGGGTACAATTATTTGGTCAAGCAGCAGGTAAGTAATGTTTGGAATATTGGTTACCGAACGTATTTTTAGCGTGGCATTCTTTGTAAGTGTACCGCCAATAAGTCCGATTGCATCATACGCATTATCAGAAAAGGATAATGTATTATTGCTCATGCTTGGGTTCGCTTCAAACGACATGGCAATTGGGGTCATCTGGCTCGAACCGATGGTATTGTTGGTAAATACAGGGTTTGATGCAAACTGCATGTATACGCCGAAATAACAATTGGAAATTTCACAAAGGTCAATGGTGGGGCTGGCGTCGAACATGCTTATCCCGCCGATATTGCTTGCCCCGGCGTAGCGCAGCTGACAGCGACGCATTAAGCAGTTTGCGTCATTGCTTGAATTTTGAAACATGACACCGTACCAGCTGCCCGAGGCAGGCGCTGTGGTCATGCCGTCCCCATTTGTATCACCACCGCTATTGTCATCGGTGTATGCGGTAAAAAGAATTTGGTCACCGGATGAAGCCTCGGCAATAAGAGATCCTTCTACAACGATAGAGGTTCCATCTCCCATTTTAATGGTGTTACCAGATGCGATTGTCAAAACACCTGTATCGCGAATGGTAAAATTATTATATGGAAAAACATAAGGAATCGGTGCGATTGCTAAGGTCATGGTCTGATATAGTTCCCAAAACCTGAAATCTATTCCGTCGTGTACATTGCCGGTCAGGCCGTTCCAACCTGTAAATGCCAGCGCAGCCGGTCCGCCATAGGTCACCGGCCATTCGCATGAATAGATGCTCGTATTAGCCAGATTTACAGAGACGGTCAGCACCCCTCCGCCGCCGATGGATATTCCGGAATTGCTGGAAAAAGAAACATCGCAGGCATCAAAAGTTGCTGATCCGGACAGGATGTATACTTCACTATTGTTACTCGAATAAGAATTCGTTCCCCCATAACGAATAACACAGGACGTAAAGCTTGCTGTACCGCTATAGCTCCAGCCGTCACCGATCTGAATAAAATCCCAGTCACCTCTCTGGGGCGTGTCGCTATCGGATGTGAACTGCGCCGAGACGGCCTGTAATGTTCCGTAAACATACATGCCGGTATTGCTTTGAAAGCGCACAATAACATCGGATTCAACCGTTAATATTTGCCCTGAAAGAATCGTGATATTACCGGTGACAATGTATGGACTGCCGCCTGTTGTCCATGTCGTGTTACTTGAAATAAACCCGCTTACATTGGTTTGGGCATTTATCAAACCACTTGTCAGCACGATGATTAACATTCTAAAAACAATAAGCAACTTTTTCATTTCAATTCTCTCTTTTTCTGTTTGTTTATAAAGCAAATCCTGTTAGCAATTTGCCCCACTTTGTAAAACACCGCCGTCACTACTTTATCAGATGACGGCGGTGTAAAGTGATGAGATTTGGGAATCAATTGAGAAGGATCTAAACTACCTTCCGGATTTTAATAAATTATTTAGGCGGAGTATTCACAGGTAATTTTCTGCCGATGACAATTTCTACCCGACGGTTTTGCATACGTCCTTCTTCGGTTGAATTATCCGCAACCGGAAGTGTTTCACCGTATCCCAGCACCCGCAGACGACTAGGGGTAGCCTTCGGATGATTTTTGACATGATGTAATACCGCCAGTGAACGACTGGTCGACAGATCCCAGTTGGACCGATATTTTCCTTCATATTTCTTGGCAATCGGCATATTATCAGTATGACCTTCAATAAAAATTTCACGTTCCGGATATTTGACAATGACATCCCAGATTCGATCAAGGATGACTTTACCCTCATCACTGATCCGGACACTGCCCGATGCAAATAAAATGGCATTCGTCATTACAATCCGATCGTTTTCAATCCGTAACTTCTTTTCCGTCTCCAGGTCCTTTAATGTTGTTTTCAGCTCATTATTTAACTGATCGGTTTGCTGAGATTTCTGTTTCAGGTTTTTGGAGAGATCCTGTTCACGTTCAGCTATCTGCTGATATCTGGACACATCTGCTTTTAGCAGCTGAATCTCATTGTCTTTTTCCGCCAGTGCGTTTTGAGTACTTCCACATGCGGTAAACAGTATGCTGATACTCGTTAGAGCAATCCCTAGATAAATTGGTTTCATCTTACATCCTATCATAAGATTGGTGAGTTGTTGAATAATTTCAGTTCTCAAATAACATCCTGAATCTGGTATAGGTCAAAAGACATGCCAACGTCTTTATCGACGAGGAATAGTGGGAATGTGATAAATAAATCCTTTCGGACTGTAAAGATTATATACAGGATGTACACTATTCATCCTGTTTTCAGTATTTTTTATGCTCTGAAAGTAATCAGGAATGTATATGATGAGCGTTTCTCAGCCCAGTTTGAATGCAACAAAAGAAGATAATCCGGGAACAGATAAATATTCTACTTTAATTCGTCCAACATGGATTTTGCAATGCCAGCTTCCTGAGATCTGGGGTATTCCTGTATGATCTGGTCCAGACACATTCGGGCCTCTTGTATTTCATTGAGATTGATAAAACAGCTCCCCGTTTTCAGGAGAGCATTCGGTACCCGTTGACTCAAGGGAAAATTTACCAGGACTTTGATAAATTCGGTGGACGCCGCTGAAAAATCATTTTGAGTGTAGTAAATCTCTCCAAGCCAGTACTGGGTGTCGGCGGCGTGTTCGGTCTCCGGGAATTCGATCAGGTATTTTTGAAAACCCTGGAGAGCCAATGCATAGTTTCCCCGGGAAAAATCCAGATAGGCGGTTTTATAGAGATCTTCCGCCGTCATATTGATATTCTCGTCAGGGATGACCGGCGGGGTAGTTGTTGAAACAGTATCTAACACCGGCCGGGTAAGGGCTTTACTTTCAATTTTTTGGATAAAGTGCGACAATCGGGTAATATCGTCTTCGAGCTTGCTGTCCAGAATATTCGACTGGGCTTTCAGGTTTCCTGTCTCGGTCAGCAATTCCGCTTTTGTCCGGCTGTTTTCATCCCGAAGTTCGTTAATCAGGAATATTAATTCTGTTAAAGAACGTTGAATCTCCTCCGAATTGATTTGCTGAGTCGTCATCCCTTTTTTAAGGGTATTGGTATCCTGCTGAATGCGTTCGGAACGTTGCTGAAGATAGAACAAGTCCTTTTTAAATTGGGCAATTTCCTTACGGCTGGCACACTGGTTGAACCAGGCCATGAATAACAGAAGGCAAATCAGATATTTGGGCATGAAAACCTATTCATTATCTGCATTGTCGTGAATACGCTTCAGAATTTACTTTAATCACGAACCGGTGACCAGAGCGGCGCGTCGGTTTTTGGCCCAGGCGCTGGCATTATGTTCCGGGTCCAGCGGCCGTTCCTTACCATAACTGATGGTGGACAGGCGGTCCGGGCTGATACCATATTTGACCAGAAAACTTTTCACCGAATTAGACCGGCGTTCGCCCAGCGCCAGGTTGTATTCGATGGTGCCCCATTCGTCGCAATGACCTTCAATGAGGACTTTGACATTCTGGTTTTCCTTCAGTTGCCGGGCATGTTCTGACAGAATCTCAATGGTCTCGGATTTTAACTCATATCGGTCATAATCAAAATAAATATCCCGGAACTGATAGTCCTGAGTTTCCACCGCTTGAGCGGTCTTATCCCTAGTAACTATTACAGGTGATTTCATTTTGGCGTCTGTGTTTTCAACTGGTACTGTGCTTTTTCCCCGGGTGTCTTCAGGCAGGATCGCGACCTTTTTACTGCAGGCCCCAATGTACAGCACTACCATAAATAGAGTTGTGAAAATTAAGGTGTTACGCATAATGTTACTCCGTTTTTTATTTGTTTTTAAAGTTGGTGGTTCGTAGTAATTCCACTGCAATTTTATTAAAGATTGATTGTTGACAATAGTGAATGTTCATTTATCCTTTCGCGACTTCCCGGCTTAGCCGGGGTGACCATTTAGGAGATGTGTTTGCACCGGTTGTGGATATTTGGCTAAGACCACTTCCGTCTGAATTGATTATGTAAATATTCCAATTGCCATTCCTGTTGGAGGCGAATGTCAGTTTTGAACCATCTGGTGACCAGGAGGGATTTTCGTTACTGCCCCGCCCATCGGTCAGGCACCTTAAATTCTCCCCATTGACATCAATTGAATAAATGTGAAATCCGGTTTTTTCACGGGCTACAAATGCGACAAGTTCGCCCTTGGGAGACCAGACCGGTGAATCACTATAGTTGGTTTCATAGGTCAGCCGATGGACATTCTGACCATTGCTGTCCATAATGTAGATTTGTGGACTGCCACTGCGGTCAGATGTAAAGGCGATTTCCCGGCCAGTGGGCGACCATGATGGAGAGGTATCAATTGAACTGTTGTCAGTCAAGCGTTTTAAATTGTTACCCTGATTGTCCATGACATAAATATCCGAATTGCCATCTTTGATCAGGGTAAACGCGATTTTTTTCCCGTCTGGCGACCAGATTGGCGAGCTGTACGTTGCCTTTTGCTTTGAAAGCTTGCTTGTCTCCTTATTCTCCAGGTTCATGATAATCAGCTCGGGATTATTCTTAATATAGCTGATAAACGCCACCTTATCTCCGGCGGGCGACCAACAGGGCGACATGTTCAATGATTTATTATTGGTTATCTGACGGATATTGTCGCCATCGGTATCCATTAATGCCAGATTTTTCGATTTATTAATAAACAAAATCTGAGTGCTGGCGATACCCGGTTGCCCGGTCAACTGGAGAACAATATCATCGGCTATCCGGTGCGCCATCCAGCGGATGGAAGCTTGCGGGCTTGTATATTTTTGAGTGAAAATTAGATAGCGCTCCGGTAAACCTTGAAGGGTTCCGCGCAGTGCCACTGAATTTTGCGACCATTCCAATTGTCCTTCGAAATATGCTTGGCTGATGGTTTGAAGACCTCCGAAGTCGGCGGTTGACGCAGAGTCGTTCAATAAAATTTTATCCGGATCGGGCGTAAGAATAATTTTAAAGAACCTGGTTTTTTCCAGATCGCTGATGATATAATTCTGAAGTTGCCGGGCTAGCTCCGGACGGTCTTTTGACTGCAACGGTTTAATATACAAATAGACGGGCTGGTACTTTTCCGACTGAACACGCATATAGACATCATTCTGTCCGGAACTGTCTGTCAGCATTGTCAGGCACAGCACTAAAAGATTGAAGATAAACGAAGTTGATTTCATGTTGGTTTTACCTTATTGCTTCAAATTGAATATGTACGAATAGCTGATCGTTGTTAAATTGCTGGGGCAAAGGCGGTAATTGTCCCAGGGCATAAATTGCGCGTTGGGCGGCCTGGTCGAATAAAAACCGCTCAGATGATTTTTCAACAGCAATATTTGTTACGGTACCGTCTCTTAAAATTGTGAATTCGACAATGGCATTGATGGTTGAATTTTCGGCCTGCGACTGATAAGAAGGATTCCATTGCTTCTGGATCCGATGATGGATGATATTAAGGTAGTAAGTAAATGTAAAGTCCTGGATTTCGACCTTTATCTGGTTCGTGCGGATGTCACTGGCTGGAGGTGTCGGGTTTTCCACCGGTTCAGCTACAGCTATGGGAATTTCCTGAATTTCGGGGACCGGCGTTGTAACCGGTTCAGTGTTTTTTACAGTGATGCTTGGTTTTTCTTTCGGGATAATTGGCGGAGGTGTTTCCCGTTTCTGAGGAATGATCTTTGGAACCGGTTTAGGTTCAGCCGGTGGCGTAAAGGAGCTTACTTTCTCTGATAAAAGCGGCAGATAGACCAGTTCAACCGGGAAAATATCCAGGTTTTCCGGAATGAAATATTGCCGGTTCGCCATAAGAGCCAGGCCAATCAGCAGGATTAGTAAATGACTTATCATTGAAACCGGCAGTGCGATTCTCATGTGTCTTTTCCGGGTGTGAGGACAAGGCCGATATTGCTGACGCCGGCTTGTTTGATATAATCCATAACACTGATTACCTTGCCGTAGGAAACCGATTTGTCGGCATGCAGCAGGACAAACAGATTGCCTTCTGTTGATAGTCTGCGAGTGAGGTAATTGCCCATTTGCTGAAGATTTACGGTTTCATTTTCAATCAGAATGGTGCCGTCTCTGGTAATTGTCACAGTGACGCCTTCTTTATTTTTCAGGTCGTTGATTTTCGATTCAGGCAGTTCGACCTGCAGACCGGTCCGCATCAGGGGCGCGGTAATCATAAAGATGATCAGAAGCACCATGGTGACGTCCACCAGATTGGTGACGTTAATTTCAGATATACTGGTGTAATTCGTGCGTTTCATATTATCTTTTCAATGCAATCCGCTGAGGCAAATCAGCCGAAAAAAGATTCAGGTCACGGTCAATTCGGCGTAAACTGCCGTTAAATATATTGTATGCAAATAGTGCCGGTATTGCAACGGCCAGACCAAGCAGCGTGGTTATGAGAGCTTCGGCAATTCCGGGGCCCACTGTTGTGATATCGGCAGATCCTTTCATGCCCATTCCCATGAAAGCATACATGATGCCCCAGACCGTACCGAACAGGCCCAGGAACGGACTGACGCTGACTGTTGTTGCCAGAAATACCATGTGTTGATCCAGTTTGGCGATTTCCTCAGTTATGGTTCTTTCCATGACCGCATTGATTTTGGTTTGCGCCTCGCTGGGAACAATAATATCCGGTTTTAAACCGGAATCAGAAGCGTTTATTGTTTTGGATTGATCCATTTCTCTATAAACATTCTCAAAAAGACGGAAGTAAGGCGACAGCGCTCTAAGATCAGTATTTTCTGCTAAATCCTGGACGGAATCGCAGTGGTGAAACAGGTTTATAAATCTTTTTGACTGACGTTTGATTTGATAAAATAAAGCAATTTTCTCAAAAATAATGGCCCAGGAAATGACTGACAGGATCAGCAGTGCAGTCAGGATAATTTGAGCCATAAGGCTTGTTTTAAGAATATATTGAGTGATTAAATCCATTACAGTCTCCGTGGTGACAGGTCAGGCGTTCTGGTATTGTGAGAGTTGCCGGATTTTTACCAGCATTTCATGAATGTCGAAAGGCATGCGAATATATCCGCTGGCGCCCAGGCGCATGATTAATTTTTCGGTGAGTACATTGGTGAAGGTCGTCATTGCAAGTATTGGTAAAGATGGAAATGTTTTTTTTAACTGGACCAATAATTCCGCACGGAAGTTTCCGTACAATTTCAGGTTCAATATTAGCAGTGAAGGATGAAGCTTCAAGACGAGATGAAATATTTCATTTGGCTGGGAAGAGGTAACCATTTGATAATGCTCGCCCTTGAGCATTTTTTTAAAGGCAAAAAAAATACCGGACTCGTCCCCAACAATCAATATTTTATTTTTCATAAAGGTGTTTCCATGGACTTCCTTTGGATTTTGAGATATGACAATATCAAAGGTCCGCTTTTGCTGACTTTTCCATAATGACGAAAACTGTGCCAGAAATAACGTACTATCATAACATTAATAATATTAATCAATTAATATGACTGAAACGGGTTTGGCCTAAACCGTTTGATTGTAAAATATATTTACATCTGTTTGTTTTGTTTACAGGGCAGGACCGGTCATTCTTGGCGGCATCCGGCAGAAGCGAGGATTTGATTATGTTATCTCAATGTTCAAGTCCTGTATCCGTTTATGCAACATAACCCTGGAAATTCCTAAAATCCGGGCGGCCTGGACGCGGTTACCGTGGGTCTGTTTTAAAACATGGGTAATCAGTGTCTTTTCGGTTTCAGAGATGATTTCTTTGTAGAGACTGCCGTTGAATCGTTCCATTTTTTCCCGGAGTCCCGATTCACAGGGTTCCAGAATATCAAATTTCCTGGTGGATTTTTCATTTTTCTGGAATTCTTCGGTAATCATGTCAGCCGAAATAACGTTACTTTTGGACAAAACAATCGCACGTTTGATAATGTTTTCCAATTCACGGACATTGCCTGGCCAGTGGTAATTATTCATCGCGGTGAGGGCGTCGGAAGATAAAGTTATTTGCGGTTTTCCCATTACGGTTTTATTCTTGTTAACGAAATAATTTGCCAGATCAGGAATATCATTCAATCGCAGTCGCAAGGGTGGAAGTGTCATGGTAACGACCTTTATCCGATAGTATAAATCTTCTCTAAAACGGCCCTCCTCGATGGCTTTTTCCAGATTCCGGTTGGTTGCTGTAATAATTCGCACATCAACTTGAATGTGTTCTTCTCCCCCTAAATGTTCAAAACGTCCTTCCTGCAGAACCCGTAAGACTTTTGACTGGGTTGACAGGGTCATGTCACCGATTTCATCCAGAAATATTGTGCCGCCGTTGGCCTGTTCGAATTTACCGATCTTGCGCCGGTTGGCACCGGTAAAAGCGCCCTTTTCGTAGCCGAAAAGTTCACTCTCTAAAAGTGATTCGGGAATAGCAGCACAATTCACGGCAATAAACGATCTGCTGGCCCGGCTGCCGTGCTGATATATTGCCCGGGCGACCAGTTCCTTGCCGGTCCCGCTTTCCCCACGCAGGAGAATATTGACATCACTACCGGTTACCCGGCCAATCATTTTATACAGGTCTTGCATCAGAGGATTACTGCCGATCATCCGATCCCCGGTCGGTTCCTTTTCCGTTGCGGTTTCCAGCATCACCTGGGTGTGCATTAACCGGGAACAGTTGATTGATTCGTCGATCAGTGCCTTCATGACCGGGATATCAAAAGGTTTCAGAATATAATCATAGGCCCCCATCTTAGTCGCTTCTATGGCGGTCTCAGTTGTGCCGTGCGCTGTAATTATGAGCGCTATGACCCGCGGATCAACGGTTTTTAACTGCTGAAATACTTCCAGCCCGGATATATCAGGCAATCGCAGGTCCAGAATAACTAGATCGTACTTGCCTGTCCGGAACTTTTGCACTGCTTCAGCACCAGTGGCTGCTGTGCTGATATGATACGGTTGATCCGACAGGAATCTTTTAAAAGAATACCTAACACTCTCTTCATCATCAACAATCAATATGGTCTGATTCATGATTTATCCTTTACTGACAGGCAGCTTAATGGTGAAGCATGCCCCTTTTTCCGGGTTATTAACGGCATCGATCCAACCGCCGTGATTGCTGATAATCCGATGCACAATTGAAAGTCCTAATCCGGTTCCGTCCTTTCGGCCTGTGATGAACGGATCGAAAATGGATCCGATAATGTCTGGTGGGATTCCGGAGCCGGTATCCTTAAACACAATTTGTATATCTGTTGGAGAACCCGCCAGATCATACAGTAATCGGGTGGAAATTTCAAACAGACCGCCATTTGCCATGGCCTGGACCGCGTTTAGAATGATATTGATGAAGACCTGGCGGAGTTGTTCTCCGTCGGCGAAAATTTTAATGTCATCGTTTCTTATATCAGTATTCAATCGGATATTCGCTTCCCGAATCTGAGGGGCTAGTAACAGAATAGTTTGTTGAAGCGTGTCAGCAATATTAATCTGGTCATAATTGGGATTCCGAGGTCTGGCAAAGTCCAGAAAATTCTGCAAGAAATTTTCCATCCGGTCAATTTCGTTGAAAATAATTTCGAAATCTTTCTCTGTATCAGAATTTAGTTTCACCTCTTTTTTTAGTGAATATATTAGCATCTTAATTGCGGTTAGCGGGTTCCGGATTTCATGAGCCAGGCCGGAGGCGACTTTCCCCAGCGCAGCCAGCTTTTCCGAGCGCAGCAACATCGACTGACTATGTTCCAGATCGCGGTTGACCAGCTGTATTTTTTCGATCAGATTGCGGACATATTTGTCCAGATGTTCCAGTTCCGTTTCCGGCGAGATATCGACTTTTTCGATCAGATCAGATCCTGTGACACTTTTTACTTTTAGGACCAGATTATAAATCGGATGCGTAATACTACGGGCCAGGATGATTCCAAGGCTGATTCCCAGAATGATTCCCGCTATGCCAATGCCGTACATGATGGCGTTTACAATCCGGTTTTCGGAGGCCATTTTTCTACCTGATTCGTGCATGAGTTTTTCGTTTATGGATAAAATTTCTTCGCATTTATCATAGATTTGATTAAAAGTGTCGCGCATTTTTCCGACCAGCAGTATATGGGCGGCGTTAAAGTTTTTGTGGTGATAATATTGAACTACCTGAGTATGATTCTCCAGATATTGTTGAAATTGCACTTCGATAGAATCGAGCAGGGTTTCTTCTGCGCTGGTATGGGCTTTTCCCCGGGCTTCCGCCAGCCAGGCATGGAAAGAAGTTTTCTTTTCGTTAAACAGATCGAGCCATTTTTGTTCACCGTCAAGAATGAAATAGGCCGTTAAGCCTTTCATGTCCAGCAGGGCAATTTCCAGCTCTTCAGCGGCTTTGAGACTATAAACATTTTCGTCCAGTATCTTAGCCGAGTTTTCCTGCAGCCGGTTGGTATACAGGATGGCAAAAACACACAGTACCAGAATCAGGAAAATCATGATTACGAAACCGGTAAGCATCCGTGGTTGTATTCGTAATTTCATATATTTGACTCCGATATTAAATATTCTGTGGAATCATTTTCGTGAAATTAATTGATTAAATCAAATGAATTCGCTGTTTGTCTGAATTGAGTTACACACCGCCATGTGATAACGAATTTGATAGGAGCAATGACTTGCAAACTTTAATTCCATATTGGAAAGTTAATGCCTTGCTCTAACTTTGGCAAATTCATCCCAATCGCTGTCCGGCAGCCGCCGGACGGGGTATTCTTTGCCTTTTCAGATAAAAAACCCGGCAGTTGCCGGGCGATCTATGTTGAGTGAGTGCAGTCCCGACCGATCGGGACGACCCACGGCTTAAAAGAACGTAGGGCGCTCGTCGTGAAAAAATAAAAGTGTGCTGTAACTGTGCTGTTTTTTTGTCTACTCCTGTCATATCAAAGATCAAAATCATGATAAAAATGGATGTGGGAACAATAAAACAGGGGTTTTCAGTTTGTTTATAAAGTTGACATTAAAAAAGTTTATTTATTAATTTCTTTTGGCAAATTGTTAGTACACTGCACCAACTTGTTTCCCATTATTATTGGTAGCATCTCAAATAACATTTTGAATTCCCGGCATTTGGGTTTGATTTACCATAGTCTTCACTAATTTTCTTCTGATATCATAGATAGTATACGTTTCAAAACACTATCTCCTCCAAAACGTTATTAATACCAAAAAGAGTCTATGAAAAAGTGTCAATTAAAGCATTTTATGGTACTTCTTCCAATGCTGTAAAGACTGTAAATCCGGTTGCATATTAAAATAATCTCGCTTATTTTTTAGCATAAAGAGTCCCAAATGTTTTGACGACATACAATTTATATTTCCGATAATGCTAACATTCAGAGTTCTGAGGTTATAGATAGCATGGTATTGACGCAATGTTTAGAAAATATGGGCGAAGAATTATCCGGGCTGAATCGGGCAATCCTGATTGACCGCTGTTTTGATCCGTTTCATAGAAATGGTCCACCTAACATTTTAAATTTAGGAGAATTCATGAAAAGATATTTAGTGGTTGCCCTTGGAATGATATTAATGATTGCACATTGTTCGACAAAAAAAATGGATTACAAGAAACCGGTGGAACTTCGTGGAGTATGGCTGACTAATGTCGACAGCAATGTTCTGGATAGTCAGCGATCAATAGCCGAGGCTATGCATTTTTTGGGGGAGCATCATTTTAATGTGGTCTATCCCGTTGTCTGGAGTGATGCAAAAACAGTGTATCAAAGTGAAATAATGGATAGTCTGTTTGGATTACCGATTGATCCGCGGTTTGCCGGACGAGATCCGCTGGCCGAGCTCATTCATGAGGCCCATCGCCAGGGATTGAAGGTAATTCCATGGTTTGAATACGGATTCAGTTCTTCCTATCAAAAGGGTGGCGGGAGGATTCTGGAAAAATTCCCTCATTGGGCGGCGAAAGATTCAGCGGGGAATTTGTTAAAGAAAAATGGTTTTGAATGGATGAATGCCTATCATCCGGAGGTTCAGGAATTTATTTTAAGTCTTGTCACCGAAGTTGTAACAAAATATAATGTGGACGGAGTTCAGGGTGATGACCGGCTCCCGGCGCAACCCATTGAAGGTGGATATTCCGACTATACCAAACAACTCTATGCTGCTGACCATGATGGTGAAATGCCGCCCAATAATTATCGTGACAGCGAATGGCAGCGTTGGCGAGGAGATAAATTAACTCAATTCGCAAAGCGTCTTTATAAAAAGATCAAAACAATAAAACCGGCTATTCTGGTGACCTGGTCACCCAGTATTTTTAAGTGGTCCTATGATGAGTATCTCCAGGATTGGCCCAGATGGGTAAATGGTGGATATGCAGACGTTGTTCACCCCCAGGTTTTTCGTTATGAAATTGAATTCTATGAACAGGCCCTGCGTTCACAGGATGCGGATTCAATATCGCTATTTCGTAACAAGGACCATGTATTTCCGGGAATTCTTATGAATGTTGGCAAATATGTCATGTCGGAAGAATATCTTCTGAAAGCACTTGAATTGAATCGAAAGTTAGGATATAACGGTGAAGTGTTTTTCTTTTATGAGGGACTTCGCAAAAATGAAGATCAACTGGCCAAGGCTCTTCTGAAAACCTATTATCGCCGTCCGGCACAGTTTCCATTTTAAACTCGTTATCAACGATAGATATATAAAAATTTCCCTGAAGTCTATTTTATATTTGACGTGTCACTCTGGTAATATTCCCACTCTTCCTGATGGATTGATTTGTGTTCACCCACATCATCAGGTCTTGACAGGCTGTCGCGAGTAACGGTATCATTCTGCTCTTTCTTTTCCTTCGTATCTCTGGAACAGGAGCCGATAAACAAACCAATCCACACAAGTATAATTAACCTGATCATAAAACTTGCTACTTTAACAGGGTCATTTTTTCGGTTTTGACGACGCCGTTGGAAATCAATTTATAGATATAAACACCGCTGGAATATTTTTCCGAGGAAAATTGGAATCTGTAACTGCCCGGCTGGTGACGGCGATGAACCAATTCTTCAACGAGTTGCCCCGCGATATTATAGACTTTCAGGCTAACGTTGCCTTCTTCAAGTAAAGAATATTCGATAGTTGTCTGTCCGTTAAATGGATTTGGATAATTCTGTTTCAGGCTGATTTTATCCGGTATGGAATTTACGATTCCACTGGTGACGATTGCATACTCGATGTCATCGATATTCAATGCCCAATCTTCGTTCTGATTCGGACTGAACAGGAGTATTGCATCAAGAGAAACTATTGGCCCATCGATTTTCCCGTTACCAACACTGAAATTATTCCAGGGGTCATTTTGGAAGTCCCAGGCATACTCGTGCCAGTTCCCGTCGCCAATAAGGTCTATTTTAACGGAAATCTCGGTCCCGCCTGCCATATCATCGACAGTGACGGCAACCGCTTTTCCGTTTCCCGTTATGGTTTTTAAACGCAGTATAATGCGGCCATCCCGGGAAAATCCGCGATTCAGGAATTTGTCGCCCCGATTTGCCAGGATACGAACCGTCCAATCGTTTGAGCTGGATGCGTCATCTTTGAGCAGCAGTTTCAGGGAACCGGCTCCGGAATAATAATCAGTGTCATCGACTTCATGAATTGACTCGGAGCTGATGCCGGTCGTTGAACCGCTGTATGTCATATCTGTATAAAAGACTCCCAGGGTGTCCTCGAAATCAGCGATTGTGTATTCATCGGGAAACTGATAATATTTTCTGGCCAGCAGGTTCCACAAATCCATTTCGTCGTCGTCATAACCCAAAGCCCACATTCCGCTTCCCAGCAGCTTGTTATTCATAACCAGATTATATTTCAGGTTAAGACTCTCATCATCATCGCACCAGACCTGATACCACTTTTGGTCTGTATAATAGGAAGTCCAGGGGACTTTGTAGCTTGAGGACCAGTTGCGTCCTTTGCTCCTGAATATGTCTGCCCCATCAGAATAATATACAGAACCGATATATTTAATAGTATCCGATCTTTCGGAACTGTTCTTAGTTTGCCATTTGTTTCCGTAATAGGGAGCGCCGAGGATTAACTTTTCCGGGTGTGTTTGAACAACATCTCCGTAATGGTCCATTACCGAGGACGTGATTGAATTTGTCAATCCCTCAAGTGGAGCTGTCGGTCCGGCCGTCGAACTCCAACTACCCCAGAAAGAATATCCCATAATAAAAATATAATCACAGGCATTGGCCAGTCCCGCCAGATCCCACCGGTCACTCCAGTTTATAGCTGGTCCGGCAAAGGATACTTCATATTCTTCGCCAAGTTGACTGTGAACGGAGTCTGTCAACTGGCTCATAAAGCGGTTCATAATAGTACCCCGGTCTTCGGTTTTAGGCGCTTCAAAATCAATATTAACACCGTCAAGATTATAGCTGCGTATCTCGGAAATAACATTGTTGATAAAATTTAATTTATTTGAGGCGCCGTTGATCAGAGTGTGCATTTCATCGGCATCGAACTCAACCACACACATCACCACCTTGACACCGTATTTGTGGGCATTGTTAATCATTACCGACCAATCCCCCGGCCATCCGGACGGATTCGAGAGAATACCGGTCGGACTTGTACCCCAGTCAAAAACCGCAATATGACTCAGCAGATTGTATTGGAAATATTGTAGTGCGGAGCTGCGTTCCCAGTAGGGTAAATAACCAAATACCGCTTTGTTGAGATACCGGCTTGATGCAGCGCTTTGATTCATAGGAACAATTTCAACAACCGGTGATTTTGCTACTTGTTCGGATTTAAATTGATTGTAATACTCCCATTCAATCTGATGAATTCCCTTTGGTTCAGGTTGAGAAAAAAGGACAGTACTTATAAGTATGGTGATTGAATACAGAATTTTCTTCATTGAGTTTAATTTTTCCTTGAGTTAAAAGTCCTGAAAACATGCCCGCTAATGTAAACTTAAATTTTATTACCGAAAATTGCTAAAATTATTCCCAATCAACATTTCTTCCGCTGCACATTGTCATTTGTCTGACATTTACGAAATATTATTCACGATCCGTCCTCTCAAATTGCTTGTTTTAGAATCAGTCATTTTTTGTCCATACCGCTTACAGGCCGTTATTGCCATTTATCGAACGGAAGTGGAATGTACCTCACCGATATGGTAGATTCACATTTAGAAGAGGAAAAACAATACCGAAGGATTTAAATGACAGATTGCACTGAATTACTGAAAACTTTTAAAATTATCTCTGCCGTCCTGCTGATCCTGTTTTCCGTCTTTTTACTTAATTTAAAAAAGGGTAACCGCCTCAGTCATCGATTTCTGGCGGTTTTTTTTCTGTCCCGGGCAAGTATTCTTCTGACTATGCTGTTCTTGGAATATGATCTGGTTTTGAAAATACCGAACTTGGCGTACCTGTCCACGCCGTTTTTATTTCTCTATGCACCCATGCTGTTTCTTTACACAGACTCTGTGACCCGGCCGGGTTTTCGTTTTTCACCGGTAAAAATGCTCCATTTGATACCCTTTATTGTCCGAAGTCTGATTTATGAAAATATTTTCTCTAAAGGGAGTTCTTCTGAATGTAGACGGACGATTCCGGTCTTTCAGGTGTTTATCTTTTCGATGTCATTGACACGAAGGTATACTAAAAAATTGAAGACGGAGGTTTTATGAAAAACAGAAACACGAAACAGTTTAAAATGGTCCTGGCAGTTATCTTGGCAGCAAGCGGCGGCCTGTTTGCGGTACCCGAGGTGAGCATACACTATATGGGTCATTGTTCATTCATTTTGCAATTTGACAACGGCGTATCGGTTTTGACGGATTACGGTACTTCAAACTGTTGGGGACTTGCCAGTCCGATTTATGATATCGGTGATTTTGTACCGACAATTCTTACTTACTCCCACCGTCATGACGATCACTACAACGAGGATCGTGAACCGGAAGGAGCACTATATCAGTTAGAAAACAGCGACAGTCTTGATATTGATGGCCTGAGCATCCGATCTGTCCGGGTATGTGAGGGGATTGTTGGAGTTGAAAGCAGTACCGCATTTATCTTTACGTATGAAGGATTTAAAATTTGTCATCTGGGTGATGCCCAGGCGGATATAATGGCGATCGGAGATAAATTTCATCAAAATGACATGCGGGCCCTGTTTCCGGAACAGTTTGATCTACTGCTAATGACGGTTGAAGGTGTCGAGCAATTCATCCCGGAAACGGAAATTTTTGTCAATTTACTAAAGCCAAAACGAATTATTCCGACGCACTACTGGACAGAAGCATATAAAACTCGTTTCTTTAACCATCTGGAAGATCAGAATTCCATAATTGGAAGAAATTATCAGATATTGACTGATAATATTGCAGATTGTTATTTGTCATCTGAGGCTTCTGATGTTTCACCTGTACAGGTTATCAGCCTTACGCCGGCGGCTTATGTTATTTCAGATATGGATAATAGGGGACAAATACAGATACCCAGCACAAATGAATTATTTCAGAATTATCCCAATCCATTTAATCTTCAAACAACTTTCAGTTATCAACTACCGATTGAAGCAAAATTAACTCTTAATATTTACAATATGTTGGGAGAAGAGGTACGAACTTTTGTAAATGGAAAAAATTCTGCCGGCAAATATTCTGTTGTTTGGGATGGAAGAGATAATTCTGGTAGCCCCATTAGTTCAGGCATCTATCTTTATCAGTTGAGATTAGATAATAACTATCTATAAACTAAAAAAATTACTTCTCTTAAAATATGGGTAATTTCCTGTAGGTATATTCATCCTCCTTATTTTCTGTAAAATACTTATATCTTCTTGCAGAGGTCCGGAAACGGACCTTTTTAACTATTTTCACTTTTAATCTGTCTAAAAATACATAAAATGCTTGAAAGTCAGTATTATATGTGTTTTTTAAAAGATAAGGTGTGATGATAAACTGAAATGTTGACTGTTTTAAGATCGAAATTATTTTAAAATAACAAATGGAGCCTAAAATGTTAAAAAGAATATCTGTTGTAATAAGTTTCTGTTTTCTTTCTATGCTTATTCATTCGATTAACGTTTATTGCCAGAGTGGAAATATCTCAGGCACAGTAACGGATAATTCCGGCGTTCCGGTTCAGAATGCAGAGGTCTTTGTTTACGGAAGTGATATCGGCGACATCTCTGATGCTGATGGTCACTATCAACTTTCAGGAGTAACCTGCGGCTCGCCGCGTTATATTGTCTGTGCCATTAAAGAAGGTTATGTTACGGGCATGAAAGGCGAAATCGATGTTCCATCTGAAGGTGCTGCTATGGTGGATTTTACGCTACAAGAAGAAAATGCCAATAATACCCACCGCTCACAATTCTTTGAAGTAAAAGTGTGCTATCTTATTGACCATCCCATTGTCACATCAGATGTTATTCAACCGCGGGAAGATGCCCTTTTGGACACGCTGTTTTACCCGGATTCAATTAAAGTTTATATGCGAGCCGGCAAGCACATCGATCCTACCGATCCGGTCATTGCCGGCATCGCTAATGAAATTCTTTTGTCCATTCCCGATTCGTTAAGGACCCATCAAACCGAAGTAGCAAGACGAGTTTATATTTGGGTTGTAACTCATATCCATTACGATTTAATGAAAAATTATCCCGGCGATTTAACCTGCGGAAACTGGCAGACGGTTAACGGCGGCTGGGGACATAATTTTAATGACTGGTGCTACGAACCGGCGGAAGTTGTAGCACAAGAACGGGCGATTTGTATTGAATTTGAGCGGCTGGCTTCGGCTCTGCTCAGGGCGCTTTACATTCCTGCTCGTCCGGCGCCGCTGAAAGCACATCCGGTAACTCAGTGGTGGGTTCAGCCGCCCGACAGCGCCGGCTATTGGGCAAATATGGAAACATCTGGTGGAAGCGGTGAATATTGGGCTAATGGTGACTCCTTAGCTAAATTTCCCAGCAGGCAAGAACATGAAATCGCTTTCTGGTGGCACAATGCTGATGCTCCTATTCAAAACAATTGGGATTCCGGTTACAACCATTTATGGCAGGAAACCGGAGGCTCTACCCGATTGGAAAGGAGCGCTTCAGGTTTAGCTGTAGCGCAAACCATGCTCGCCGAATTTGAACAATATGGCAGATTCATTTCCTCTGGCCCCCGCCCTATTCCTGACCAACCCGATTATGAAGTGTATATCAAAGGCTCCAATATGGATTTATCAACCATGGAAACAGGACAGGAGATAACTTACTGGTTCCCAATATTTCAAACGTCCCGCTACAATGAAGTGCTGCAAACTGCTGTCTGGACCAGCCATCCCGAGTGGGTAATCGCTCAGTGGGTTGAAACATTATCCGACCCGATTTCCGGCAAAAGTATAAATTTACAATACATCAGTTTCTATTTACAGTCTCTTACTGAAAAGGCTGATAATTTGCTCAATGTCGGTTTTGAAGAAGGCAGCGATGATCCGTTTCATTGGACAGAGTTACTGGTTTCACCCGGCAGCGCTGTATTGGATCGTTCCTCCATTTCACATAATGGCGGATATTCGGCTCATATCAGCGGCAATCAACAGCAAACAATTGCCTCCTATCGCCAAACACTTCCAATCACACCGGGTGACCATGTGCGAATCAATGGCTGGATAAAAACGCAAAACCTGAATGGGAATGTCACCCTTGAAATTATCTTCAACGGCGATGGATTGGATAATCCGCCGCCTTTTCCACAGGTTAAACCGAATATTTCCGGAACTCATGGCTGGACATGGGTGAATGGAGGCGCCACTGCTCCCCAGGGCGCTGAGTGGGTAACTATTGGCTGCACATTATTTGGACAGGGTGAAGCCTGGTTTGATGATATTCAATTAACTGTTTGGAATTCCGACAATATTACGCCTGACAGACCGCCCATCTATGTTTCAATAATTACTCATAACGAAGAACCTTCATCAAGACCAGGCGGTTATCCTGATTTTGTTGATAATGAATCTGCTTTTTGGCAGCATCGTGAAGCGCTCATTGAATTTGCCAATATGCTTCATGCAGAAGGAGTGAAATACAACTACCAATCTGATTGGAATTTTTTGCTTGCAGCAACAAAATATGACACTGGCGCTACTTCCACAAATAACAAAAATTTTCTGCGTCATCTGCAAGAGGATTTAGGTTTTGAGATTGACCCACATGCCCATGAAACACAATACAATTATGCAGATGTTGCCTATTTAATTGAAGAATTGGGCGTTCCGGTTTCTCAAACAACAGGCGGATTTCTTGCCTTTCCTCCCGAGTCTTCAAAATTTGAATATTTCCGGCAGCCAATCACCGGCAGTATTTATTCTGACTACACCTGGCAGGCTGAAATTCTCTGGGGTGGAGCTACACTATTTCATCAAAATGAAGATAGCCTTTGGATTTCCGGAATTTGGAAGCCACAAGATAACGAACATTTTTTGACCCATGATGAAAATGCTCCACTTCCTGAAGTTGGCGGTTATCGGAATAATTGGCAGGGATTAAATAAATTGCTTCAAAAACAGCAGAATGGAGAACTTGAAGATGGCAAAATTTACACACAGACGATTTTTGCAGGACAGAATTCAATGCTCAATCCACAATTCATTCAAGATTTTCAACAACAGATTCAGGCGTTATCCGAATATACCAGAGCAGGTTTAATTCAATGGGTTGGGCTTGCCGAAGTGATTGATATTTGGGAAAGCCAATACAATTCCGAACCCAATCTTCTTCCCTTTTTGGAATATACATTTTCCATTCCTTTTGAAGATTCACGGTTTGGAATTTTCGGCGCTTATGTTTTAGAATACAGATGGTTTATGCAGCAAATGGAATTCGATGAAAATGATTACTGGAACTGGGTGAATGGTCATTTCGAGAATTTAGGAACTCATTGGACCCGTTCTAATACTCAACTGATCTGGGAATTAATAGAACCCGAGCTGGATGGAAATTACAACTGGGACATTATAACTAACCCTGATGGGGTAATTACCAACGTGTACGACAGTCCCGCTGGTGTTAATATGCTTGGTAGCATCCATGTTGGAGAGGGACCGGATGGTTTCAGAAATCCATTAGAGCATCCAACAGCATGGCAAAATTTTCTAAAGGCTGCCGTAGAACGGTACAATGGTGATGGCGATAACGATATAAACGAATTTGTTCATCTCAAATACTGGCAAATCGGCAATGAAATATTCCCATTAACAAATGCCGATGTTTCACCGGAACAATATGCCCAAATAGTCTCAATATCTGAACAGGCAATACGTACGGTTGACCCGGCGGCTAAAATTTGTCTTATTGCTCCGACACAGGGATTTTCAATAGATACTTTTTTACAGCAAACGATAATTGAGCTTTCAAAGCTTCAGGTACAATTTGATGTGATTGACATCCATCATTGGGGAAAAGCAGATAATTATAAAATGACGGCTGTACCCGGGTATCGTACTCTTTTAAATGATTATGGCTGCAATAATGTCGATATCTGGAGTTGTGAGAATGGAACGTGGTGCTATCAGCCTGATAATGAACCGTTCCAGACAAAAGATGAACAGTCTGAAAGTCTGATTAAACGATATTTGTGGAATTTTGCCAATGGGTTAGACAAACTTTTCTGGAACAACCTGATGGAATGGCATGGTTTTAAAGATAATCCGGGGTCGATATTTAATTCACAAGGTTTAATTGGCGATGGTTCGTATTGCAGTGAACCCACCGGAGAATTGAACCATGTCCGGAAAAGTTATTTCTGTTATAAAAAATTGGCTGAAAATATTGATTCCGATAAAGCCGGGTTTATCGGTGAAAATTCCTTTCACGATGAGTTAAACGGAAATTACGGATATACATTTAAAGACCTGAAAACTAACGAGAATTTCTATTTTGTATGGACAGAATTAGAATCCGCTGTTTATTCCTTTTCAATTAATTCTGAATATGAATGGATAAATTTAATTCCTGTTAATGACAATGGCGATTTTGAAACACAACTATTGTCCGCAGGTAATCATGAAATTACGATCGGGTCGGGAACTGTATTCTTATTAAAAAAGAGAACGATTACATCGGTAATTGAAGAATCGCAAATGGTAACAGAATATGAGTTATGTCAGAATTATCCCAACCCGTTTAATCCGCAGACCACCATCAGTTATCAGCTACCAGCTTTCAGCAAAGCGACTTTGAAAATCTATGATGCACTGGGACATGAGGTGCGAACACTGATAAACGGAAATAAACCCGCCGGTTATCATTCAGTTGTTTGGGATGGCAGAGATAATTTGGGTTCCTATGTCTGTTCGGGTGTTTATTTTTATTATTTAAAAGCAGGCGCTAAATTTTCACAGACGAAAAAATTGTTACTAATAAAGTAATCCCGATTTATCGGGACTAAAAAATTGCTGCCTTTGAAGTAGCGCAAGGAGAAAATTATGTTAAAAAGAAAACAACAATTAACCGGTTTTATTTTAGGGATATTTTTATTTGCCGGAGCAATTTTGCCGGTAACAACTTTTGCACAGGATTATGAAGATTCTCCATTTGGATTTATTCAGGGCGAGTATGGAGAGAATGATGATGGTAAACAATATATTGTTGATTTAGGTGTTCACTGGGACAAAATGTTTCAACCAATGGCTAAACTAATATTTAACCCTGACAGCAGTATAGATTTTTCGGGTCAGGATGAAGTAGTAAGATGGCTGGTTATAGAGCAAGGACTCAATATTCCTCTATCTATTCCTATTTTTATTGAAGGGGAACAATTGACGCATGATGAATATGAAAATCTTTGCGAAGCTTTGATAGAGCATTATGACGGAGACGGTATAAATGACATGGATGGTTCGCCAGTAATAAAATACTGGAATGTTGGCTTTACTGAAATGAATAGAGGAGTAGCTCAGGGAGTTCCCATAAATGAGAGGGCATGGAAATTAACCGAAGTTGAAACGGCTGAATATGTCAAAATAGGTTACGACTGCATTAAAAATATGCATTCTGAATTTCAAGTTATACTTGGTGGCTCGGCTGGCATACTAACCTGGCAAGAAGGAGAACCTGATGAATATTACTATAATTTAATCTCAGAATTAACAGGAAATCAACAATGTCCCGATATCATATTCGATTATCATCAAGGCAGTAACCCTACAAAATTTAAAGTTCAAATTGAGGCAATGAATATTGTTAAAGAAACTTTAAACAATTTTGGATACACGGACAATGAAATTTGGACTACTGATGTTGGAGGAAGTTGGGATGGACTTGGCGGTTTTACTGAAAAAGAACATGCAGGCGATGTTGTCAGAAGATATGCTTACACTATTGCAAATGGTCAAAAAAAGCTATTTTGGACAAGGATAGTTGAATATGACTGGACGGACGATGATTCTAGCATTTTTGATTTTATGGGGCTAGTAAATAATCCACTTAATACAGACGGCAAAGATTGGAAAAAACTTGCCTACTACACCTACAAACTAATGGTTGAAAAATTGGAAGGCTCTGACTGGAGTAATATTGAGACTATTATTGAAGACCTTGACAATAAATATGCCTATAAATTTATAAACGACAGTACAGGAGAACCAATTTACGTGGCATGGTGGGATTATTTTGAAGACCCAGCTTATACTATCGGCGACAGCAGTTTAATAACGCTAACCGGAATATCTTCGAATCAGGTAATTGTAACCGATGCAGTGCCAAATGATACTTCAGGAATTTATATTACAGATTACAATACAGCTTTTCAGATTGATACTTTAAATGTAACAAGCGGTTCGGTTTCGTTTTATTTAAAAGAAAGCCCTGTTTTTATCGAGGAAATATCAACTACTTCAATTGAAGAAACAGGCGGGAGTATTCCAGATAAATTTCAATTGAATCAGAATTATCCCAACCCGTTTAATCCGCAGACCACCATCAGTTATCAGTTGCCAATTTGCAATAAGGTGAGTTTGAAGGTTTATGATATATTGGGTCAGGAAGTACGAACGCTGGTAAACGAAAATAAATCTGCCGGTTATCATTCGGTTGTTTGGGATGGAGCTGATAATTCAGGGCGGCGGGTAAGTTCGGGTGTTTATTTTTACAGTTTAGAATTAGATCATAATTTTTCACAAGTAAAGAAATTGTTGCTCTTGAAGTAGTGAAAGGAAGAAGATATGAAAACTTCAATTCTAATAAAAAGAGCAATTTGGGTTTTTTCCCTTATTAGTCTTCCTCTTATTGCAAAAGCACAAAACCTGATTGTAGGATATTTCGACCACAATCAAGTCATGTCAATCAGAAATACTACTTTGCAATACGATAGCGTTTTAGTGATGAACAACGGAACGCTGAATATTGACAGTTCAAATTTTACCGTTAATAATAGGCTGGCAATTTTGGGGACCGGAACTTTAAATGTCGGTAATAGCAATTTTATCGTGAATGGAATTAGTATTTTTATTAAAAGGTATGTTCATTCTCTTGCAAATAATATTAAAAAAGTATTTTGGAGGTGCATAAAAGAAAGTGCAAGTTATAGTATAGAATTTGAACATAATGATTATTTTGATAATACCGGTTTGGTGTATAATGGATGTAGTGTGATAAGTGGAAACTTTATATATAATACAAATGGTGTTGGAGAAGACCTTGGTGATGGGGTTGAAAAGTTATCTTACTTTACGTACAAAATAATGACTGAAAAACTTGAAGGAAGTGACTGGGACAGTATCACAACAGTTATTGATAGCGTTGATAATAAATATGTCTATAAATTTATTAACGACAGCACAGGAAACCCGACTTACGTAGCTTGGTGGGATTATTTTAACGATTCAACATATAATCAGGGCGACAGCAATCTTATAACTCTTTCGGGAATATCGGCAAATCATGTAATAGTAACCAATGCAGTGCCAACTGATACTTCAGGAATTAATATTACAGATTACAACACTGCTTTTCAGATTGATACTTTAAGTGTAACAAGTGGCTCTGTTTCGTTTTACTTAAAAGAAAGCCCAGTTTTTGTGGAGGAAATATCAAATACTACAATTGATGAAACAGGCAGCATCACTCCGAATGAATTTCAATTGAATCAAAACTATCCTAATCCATTCAATCCAACCACAACCATTTCATTCCAACTTCCCAGGGCATCCAATGTTGAGTTAAAAATATATAATCTGACAGGACAATTAGAGGAAACGTTAGTGAATGAAAAGAAGGATGCCGGGTATTATTCAATTCGATGGAATGCTTCACAATATAGTTCCGGAGTCTATATATACCGAATCCAGGTCGAAGATCCCGCCAACGACGGGGCTGATGGATTTTCAGCAGTTAAGAAGTGTATTTTGATGAAATAGTACCATATGACCACAGGAGCAAGTTGTTTGTCTTTCACCGAATCAATGCTGAGGTTTTTAGTAGTGATTAACGCCGCTCAGGCTTGATTGGTGCAATTAATCACCGGAATGAATATCTTGGTGTCTAATGACGGATAAAATGGTTCATAATGGCCGAGATGCAGTCATTCATTTTGTAGACACCATTCAGGATATCATAGTGGAAACATTAACTCAAATTCCGATATAGAAAATATTGTTTTTTTAAATGACTTCAAAAAGCCTCAAATTTTATAAAAATCACTCCGTCAACTAATTTACGCGCTTCATTTCAATCAGGTCATAGTCGATTCATCCTAAAATATGCTGTGAAATCTTCAGTCCGAACATCTTTGCCGGAATCCTGGAGGATTATACTTCTTAGTATCATACCTGTCTGCCTTCCGCGGCTGCCGGGCAGGCAGGAAAGCCAGGTTAGTTTCAACCATATCTTAGATTCACTATTTTGACTCTGGTTTGTTTGTATTCCTCTATCCACTCCAAAGCCCGATTAACCGCTAGCCAGAGTTGGCGTGAGGTGCTAACAATTCGTCCCACAATCCGTAACACTTTCCGGCGGATCGTCTCTATCAGACAAGTTGAATATCTCTCCGGCAGGATCATTAACTGAAAAAGTTATTATCAAGCACCAGCTACCATGATACCTTGATTATTGTATTTTAATTCCCAATCGAACCAAGTTTTCAACCAATTCCTGACCTTAATATAAAGAGAAAATAAAAACTTCCCAACC
>Ga0268276_1000897_pt1 | contig 32160 bp, 26 predicted proteins | sample saktaG_4_FD_190145 | JGI IMG/M metagenome (GOLD analysis project Ga0268276, IMG submission 190145) | Saline water microbial communities from Sakinaw Lake, British Columbia, Canada - sak_2010_1_5_45m | ecosystem: Environmental > Aquatic > Non-marine Saline and Alkaline > Saline ...
GGCCACGTTCAGCCGGGATGGGGTGTCATACTGTCTGGAGTTCAGTTGGTAAGGTTCAGAACATATGTGCGTCAGAAATAGACGACAACACTTTGCCGCCCTGATCAAGACTGCCGTGAATCCCTATACACCAATATCTGCATCTACCTAATCAAAAAGAACCCCCCACAGGTGTTGCAGCAATTCCGCTCTCATTCCGTCGGGGACATAGGTGTTTCCTCCATCACTGTAGCAGAGTTACAGTACGGTGTCCAGAAGAGTCAATACACTGAACAGAACCAACGAGCTCTGGAGCAATTCCTGGTACCGCTGGTCGTTGCTAGTTTTGATGAACAAGCAGCCGTTGAATATGGAAAGATACGGGCTGCACTGGAAGCTCAAGGGACTCCGATTGGAGCGTTAGACATGCTAATAGCAGCTCACGCTCTTAGTCTGGGCGCTACATTGGTAACGAACAACGTCCGCGAGGTTTCGAGAGTTCCAGGGCTTCAATTGGTCAACTGGGTCACGGGGTGATTCCGCCGGAATGCGAGTCCAGTCAGGATAACAGGGGGAGATCTTTGGAACCAGGCTATCAAGGCTCGAGCGCTCCTGCTCTAGTCGTGGAGAATCTCTCTTTCAAATATCGCGAACGGCCCAATTATGCCCTGCGCGACGTCTCCTTTGAACTGGAGGCAGGGCAGATCATGCTGGTGGCCGGCACCAGCGGCTGCGGCAAAACTACCCTTATCCGCTGCCTGAATGGCCTCATTCCCCGCAGCTACAGAGGGGAGTTGGAGGGGCGTATCTACCTCCACGGGGAAGAGACCGGCGGCAAGCCCCTGGCGGCCATCTCCCAGATCGTGGGCACGGTGCTGCAAGACCCTGAGCGCCAAATCCTGGGCAGCCGCGTCGTCAACGAGGTGGCTTTCGGGCCGGAGAACCTGGGCCTGCCGCCGGCGGAAATCACCGCTCGCGTTGATGAGACCCTCGACTACCTGGACATCAACCACTTGCGGCGGCGGGAGACCTTCTACCTCTCCGGCGGCGAGAAACAGAAGGTAGCCCTGGCCGGCATCCTGGCCATGCAGCCCTCCATCCTCCTCCTGGATGAACCCCTGGCCAGCCTCGACCCCGCCAGCGCACAAGAGGCCCTGCGCCTCATCCGCCGCCTGGCCGATGAGGGCCGGGCCATCATCATCGTCGAGCATCGGGTCGAGGATATCCTGAAGATCGGGCCAGAAAAGGCTCTCTTTTTGATGGACGGACAACTGCAGTATCTTGGGCCTGTGGCTGGCCTGGAGCGAGTGGTGGACTACCACGAGGTCAAGCTGCCGGCGCCGATGGTCATCTCCCGGGCGCGCCACGATCAGGCTTCTGCCTATTCGCCCGCCCCTCCTCTTTCCCCCCCAACCCTTCGACCTTGCTCAGGGCAGGCTCTGGGGGGGAGGAAGGGGGGGCAGGTCGGCGCGCCTTTGGTGGAGTTCGAGGAAGTGAGCTTTGCCTACGAGGAGGGGCCGCTGGTCCTACACGACGTCAATCTGACCATCAACCGCGGCGACATCATCGCCATCCTGGGCGCCAATGGCGCAGGCAAAACCACCCTGGTCAAACACGCCATCGGCCTGCTTAAGCCCACGGGCGGGCGAGTGCTGGTCGAGGGGGCGGACACGCACGAGCTAAGCGTGGCCGAGATCGCCAAGACCCTGGGCTACGTCTTCCAGAGTCCCAGTCACATGCTCTTCGCCCCCACTGTGCGGAAGGAGCTGGCCTTCGGCCCTGAGAACCTGGGCTACGACGAGGCCACCATTGACGAGGGGGTAGCCGAGGCGGTGAGAATCCTCAACCTCAGCGGGCTGGAAGAGTACCCACCCCTGGCCCTCAGCTTCGGCCAGCAGAAGCGGGTCAGCATCGCCGCCGTCATGTCCATGCGCTCCAAAATCATGGTGATGGACGAACCCACCGCCGGTCAGGATTACAAAAACTACATGGTTTTCATGGACGCCATCTTGCAGTTGCCGAACTTTGAGGCCATCCTGTTCATCACCCACGACATAGATTTAGCGGTCTGCTACGCCAACCGCGTCGTCCTGGTCTACGAGGGGCGCATCGCCGCCGACGGGAAGCCTCAGGAGGTACTGGCCCAGTACGATCTCCTGGAGCGTTGCCACATCGTGCCCACCTCGCTATTGGCGGCCAACCTGGAATTCCTGCCCCGGACGGGGCGCTTCATGAGGGCCGAAGCGCTGGCTCACGTGTGACGCTGTGGCCCGCAGTGGCAGAAAGGAGGTGTTTATGTAGATAAATCGGTACGACTTCTAAACGGCTAGAAGACCTTTAGATACTCAAATGCAAAGGAGGAATCTAATGAACCGCAAATTGCTTTCCGTGATCGTCGCGCTCGTCGCCGTCCTGGTCATATTCATGCTCGTCGTGTGGATCGGGGGGGCGATGAACGAGAGCCTCAAATTGGATGAAACAGCCCTGCTGCGCTTCGTGTTCGTGGGCATCGGACTTCTGATCGTCTTCGTTGTCTACTTGCTCACGAGCAGCAGCGGGGTGTGGGAAGTGGGCACGCGCCAGGTGGTGTACATGGCCATCGGCGCAGCACTTTATGCCGTGTTCTCCTACCTCTTCAACGGCACTGTCTTCGCCGTGCCGTCGGTCAGCCAGGTCGCGCTCCGTCCCGCCATCGCCATCCCCATGTTCTTCGGCTATGCCTTTGGTCCGACGGTGGGCTTCTTCACCGGCGCGGTGGGCAACATGTTTGGCGATGCGCTGACCGGCTTCGGCCTCTCACCCCAGTGGAGCGTGGCCAACGGGTTGGTCGGCATGATCGCCGGTATGGCGCTCCTCTTCGCCGACAAGAAGAAGGGCATGAACACGGTGCTCATCGTCAGCGCGGTGTTGGCCGCCATAGCGGCCATATTCTGGCTCCTGAACCCCAGCCTGGCCAACATGATGTTCTTCGACCCGGATGCGGGCATCTTCGGTGACGCAACCATAACCTGGTTCGCCGCTCTTTCGGTGGTGATCGGCTTCGCGCTGGTGCTCATCGTCCGCTTCGCCTTCGGCCAGAACATTGACGTGGCGGCTGCGGTGACCTGGAGCATGTTGGGCAACCTCATCGGCATCGGCTTCGCCGCTATATCCGATATCTGGATCAACGGCTTTTCGCCAGCCGTGGCCATCGTGGGCGAGTTCCTGCCCGCAGCCGGCCCCAACCTGATCTTTGCCGCCATCCTGGTACCGATTCTGGTGGCGGCCTACGCAGCCGTCCAGCGACAGGCAGGGCGGTGAGAGCCAGAAACCAGGTTTTTTCAAAAAACCTGGTTTCTAACGGCGGTGGAGCGATGCTGGTAACTTGGCGCTATCGCAAGCGAAAATCACTGATCCAGAGCTTGGACCCACGGGCTTGGTTGATCTTCTACGGCTGCTTTATGGTCGCCTCTGTCCTGTTCTGGGATCTGCGCTTTCTGACCCCACTCCTCCTCATCGCCCTGGTAGCGATCTTCACGTCGGGGCTCAAGTGGCGTGAGACACGCCGCGTCTGGCTGTTTATGGGCGGGTTTATCACTTTCTTCTCGCTGCTGACGTTCCTGACTGGCCGCGGTGGGGTGGAGTTCTACGCCGACGAGCACCTGATCACCAGCCTGAGAGCGCCGTTCACCATCTTCAACTGGCGGCCAACGCTCAACATCACCGTCGAGCGCACCTTCTACGCGCTCAGCCAACTGGTGCGGGTGTTCAGCCTGGCCAGCATGACGATCCTGATCCCCTACTCGCTGAACCCGGCCCACTACGGCGTCACCTTCCACGGACTGGGGCTGCCGGACAAGATTGCCTATGCCATGGAACTGACCATGCGCTTCATCCCCACCCTGGGACGCGATTTTCAGTTGACGATGGATGCGCAGCGTGCCCGCGGATACGAGATCGAGAAGCTGAAAGGTGGGCTGATCACGCAGGTACGCAAACTGGCCCCCTTGATCGTGCCGGTTACCATCCACGCCATCGCCGGCAGCGAGGACATCATAGACGCGATGGACCTGCGCGCGTTCGGCGTCGGCCCGCGCACGTGGCTGGAGCAGTTGCGCTACCGGCGACGCGACCACGTGCTGATAGCGCTGGCGGTGTTGCTACTTATCTTCTCGGTGGTCTTCTCCCTCTTTGGCTTCAGCCAACTCTGGGTGCCTGACTGGGCGTTGGCCTGGGCAGGCTAGACAAGCTCAATAGCCATACCAGCCTACAGCAAAAGAGCCCTCAACCTTTGAGAGGGCTCTTTTGTTTGGGCCGTTCACTTGACAATTGGCGAACATGTTGTATCATCAAAGGTAAAAATGAATAGCGAAAGGTGCTGACGATGCTCAAAAGAGTAGCAAGGGCAGTCTTAGGAATCCTTCTTGTCTTGTTGATCTTCCTACAGGGCAGTGTCATCCCTCCATATCGAACCTTCGACTATGGAATGGGCGCGGTGGTGGCCGGCCACGAGTTCAGCTTTGCCAGGTGGGAAGCTGGAGCCATCACTCGCAAGCTCGATCAGATGTTGACCGACCCGGTGGGGCATTTGAGCGAGCAGGAGAAAAAGGCCATCGTCCTCGATTATATCTCCCTGATCCAGCAGATCGGTCAATTGGAACGCAGCATCCAACAAACTTACAGCACTGTAGAGGAGGATTCAGCCACGGCCACGCTGCCCCTGCGCCAGGAGCTGGCGGAATTGAGACAGCGCCAGGCGGACAAGCAAGGACAGGTGGAGGCTATTCTGGAGGGGCAGATAACCCAGATTCTAGTCTCTCAAAATCTGGAGACTCTGAGCATCGTTTGGCCTCCAGTCATGTTCCAGTTCGAGCAGTTGCCCGTCTACCTGGTGATCTCACCCCGTCAGGAGATACGGGTGAAGAAAGGAGTCTATCTCGAACATGGCCTGGGCCTGGACATCCGAGAGGCTATTGAGGAGGAAATTGGCGAGACTTTTGATGTGTCGTCGCTGACCGTAGGCGTCGGGGGATTATCGGTCTATCCAACCATGGTAATGGAGGCAGCCTCCCTGGATTTCATCGTCAAGACCGCTGCTCACGAGTGGACTCACGGGTACATGTTCTTCAGGCCGCTGGGGTGGCACTACGATGCCAGTCCTCAAATGAGAACCATCAACGAGACAGTGGCTTCTATCGTCGGTGACGAGGTCGGCGGGCTGGTCATCGCCCGCTTCTATCCTGAGTTGGCCCCTCCTCCCGTCGAAGAGAGTGAGGAACAGCCTCAACCGGAGCCCGTCGAGTCCGAGTTCAACCGCGAGATGAGGCGCATCCGGTTGACAGTTGACGAACTGCTGGCGCAGGGCGATGTAGAGGGAGCTGAGGAGTACATGGAGGAGCGACGCCGTTTCCTGGTGTCCCAGGGCTACTACATCAGGAAGCTGAACCAGGCCTATTTCGCTTTCTATGGTTCCTACGCCACCAGCCCCACCTCCGTGGATTCCATCGGGGAGGCCTTGCAGAGGTTGCGGCGAGAGAGTGTTTCCCTTAGGGAGTTTGTTGACACCGTGGCTGGCATTAGCAGCCACGAGGAGCTATGGCGAGTTTTGGGTGAGCGGGTTCCATAGTGACCTCGCCTGGCTATGCACGAAGCACAACAAAAAGCCACCAGGGGGAAACCCCTGGTGGCTTTTGAATTTCTCAGCCCGCAAAACCGCTGGCGTGATTACCAAGTTGGCCCAGTCCAGGTGCCGTCAGTATAGGTGATCACGCCGGTAGCACCGCACGTGGTGATAGTGATGCCGGTCTTCGTGGAGATGAGCGATTCGCTGGTGTTGTAGAGCCTGATGTCATACGGATAGGTAGTCGGAGAGGTCACGCTCGGCGTATAGACCGCCGTGCTGAAGTTGTGCAGCATGAACACGCCGTTGGCGGTGGTAGTGTCGGTATCAACCACGGCCCACGTATCCGTCCGGACAGCATCAACCCTGTAGCCCGCAGCCTTCTGGCCGCCGATGGTGGCCGTGCCCACGATGGTGTTCCACTGGCACAGCGTGAAGGTTAGAGACGGGGATAAGCTGCAGACAGTGGTTGCCGTCGTCGCATAGAGGTCTGTGGCGTCGTCATAACCATACAGCGTGGCTGTACCGGTGATTGTCTGACCACCAGCCACAGGGACCGTCGAGACACCGTCGTTGTCGGTCGTGACAGTGTACGCCAGGTACTCGTTGGTTGCATCCCCGTTTCGGTATGTCACTAGTCCATCGACCAAGACATTGGGGAGGACCCCAGATCCAAGCACAGTGGAGTACCTCGTCGTAACGGTCAGCGGGTTGGAGCAGATCATCTCGCCGTTGATTATGGTATCCTCACCACACTCGACATAGCCGGTTTCCTCAAGATCGAAGAAGTCGCTCTTGGTGAACTTCACCGTGTGAGTGTATTCCGGCACATGGGTAATCTGGTAGCCGCCGGTGGAGTCGGTGTCTTTCCCGGTGTCATCCCCATCGAGGAACACGTTAACCAGATGAAGCTCTTCGCGGTCATACCCGTGGTCTGCCTGCTTGACAGTAACGGTGCCGAAGATGTCACCGTAGCAGACAGGCCTGTTCGTAGCGTAGGGGATGCCCTCGTAGATATTGGTGACATCGCCGCCGAAGCCGAAGGGGAGGCCCTTCTCTACTACTATCACGGAAGGCATGAGGGGCTCGTTGTCCACGTGACCATCCTGATCCACGTCGCAGAGTTGCTCGAACCCTTCGACGTACACCCTGGCCGCGCCGACATAGCCTGGCCACAAGCAGCCGATGTTGTTAAGGTCAAACATCTTGACGTGCTTGGGCATGAGCCAGAAGCTCTGGATCTTGCACACAACTGTCCCGGTTTCGTCTTTGAAGTGGATGCTAGGCCGGATCTTGTTGCAGTTGGAGTTGTTGCGGATGGCGATCAGCGAGGTCCATTGGGTGTACATGTCCTCAGCTTGTTTGGCCATGAAGGGAAGGGCGATCTGGCTTACCCACTCCTTTTGGGAGTAAGGGTGGGCGTTGTAGCTTCCACCTTGCGCGTCCGGGTCCGGCGTGAGAGGATCATCCGGCCTCTTCAGGTCTACCACAGCGAAGATGGGCTGTTTGCCTGTCTCCCCACCGGGGTAGTTCACTTGATCGTGCGATTCAATCTCGGCTGCCCCTACGTAGTCGAAGCCCAGGTTGGTGACTATCGGCAGGTAGAAAGTTTCGGAACCTCCGGGGCAGACCCAGTCAGCGAGGAAGAGAACCTCATCGCCGCTGTTGTCCAAGAAATCCACGGTCACGAAAGTACTCTGTCCAGTGCGGCTCAGGTTCTGCACCTGGATGCTGGCATCCCAATTGCTCCACTCGCGGAAGATGAGATCAGCGTAGACTTTCGTGTCCTCGATGGGTTCCCCGTCTCTTAGCTCTACTTTGGGCCGAGCGCGATGGGTCAGCAAAGTACCCCGATCCTCGCCGAAGCAAGGTGCGTCGAAGCTCGTTTCGTCCACGGTGATGCCCAGGGGCTGTTCAGCCGAGATGTGGGCCGAGCCTAGCCAGCCACAGCCATTCGGGTCTGCCAGGTTAACCTCCTTCGGCACTCTCAGCCGTATGGACTCACCTGGCGCCAACTGCTCGACATGGTATTTGAACTCGATGTGGCAGCTTTTCTGCTGCATGTAGTCTATCCATACCGAGGTACACAATTCGCCTGAGTTCTGGATAGTCAGCTCCGTGTCCAGGCCGTAGTAGCCCCTCATAACGTAGGGGGCATAGTATTCCCACGGAGCACCCTCACCGTCCATATCCTCGGAGATTCCAGTATAGGTGCTGGAGACAAAGGTGCCGTAGTCGTTAGGCCCATAACGGGTCACCGTGACGGCTACATCTTCTCCGAAAGCATCCCCGGGGCCATCATTCCAGCCCCCTCCGTCGCCCTCACACGTGCCAAACTCCCACTCCTCCAGCCAGCATCTCCAAGCTGTGGTATCACCCTTGGCTTCTTCTGCGGCGTAGCAAGCCTCCATGAACACGTCCTCTCTGACCGTGTAGATTATGGCCGACTTGACCGTCTCGGCGATCTGGCTCTTGAGAGTCCAGATGGCGTTTCCTTGGATCAACTGGCAGTAGTTGGCAACAACCCCTGGGTCGTTGGTGGGGCACTCTCCAGAGTAATCTCCCCATCCCATGAAGATCGCCCCGGTTTTCGGCTCTACCCCGGTAACTGGGTCCGGCAGGCTCACATTCTGCACGTGAATCCAGGTCTCCCATTCACCATTTCCTGTATCTCCCACGTCCAGGCGAGGGATCTGGATCTTCACTCCGGGCGTCGGGTCGGCTGCTACAGTGCCGACCGTCATCAGGCCCACCAACATTCCCAGCACTAAAACTCCCAGTGCCAGGCCTAACGCTGTCCAATGCTTCTTTTTCATTTTCGAGCCTCCTTATTGATTTTTTGCTTGATATGTTTTTTAATAATCAGCGGCTTGGTTCTAGCCGCAACTCGTAATTCCTCACGCGATAGGCCGGGAACCCCTGGGATGTAGCCCTAAGCGGCCTTGTCTTCGGTCATTGGGAGTATGACCCTTCAGACCGCTGGAGTACCCCGGCGTATCAAGTAAGCAAGTTACTGCAATTCTATGCGGAAGTCGCCAGGTCGCCCTCGATGATCCCTGCGGAGAAGTCGCCTTCGATGATCCCGGCAGAGAAGTCGCCCTCGATGATCCCGGCAGAGAAGTCGCCCTCGATGATCCCGGCAGAGAAGTCGCCCTCGATGATCCCGGCAGAGAAGTCACCTTCGATGATCCCAACGTTCTCGAACAAAGCAAGGCTCTCGGCCAGATTGAAGCTTAACAAGAGGCCGAGAATCAGCGCCAGACTAAAGATGTACCAAAGTGTCCTTTTCATTCTTCATTACCTCCTTTAAGAAAGGTCGCCCTCGATTATGCCTACTTGATTGCCCATTTTCCACTACCTCCTTTGCTGTTTGCAGGCATCCCCAACTTGCCTGGCATTCCTCATGATCTCAGGCAATGTATTTCCTTTTGTTCCAGGAGACGCCAAAACCGTTACACTGTTTGCGGATAAAACCAACCAGATTCTCCATACCCTTGAAGTAATTCTTCTGCCCTGTTTGGACGTTTTCGACACTGCCGCGCCACTCAGGATTCTCGTCCTCCATCTCCCGCGGCTCCTCCCAAATGCGGATAAAGAAGGACACATACCTTCGTTGCTGAAGCGACATACTTTCTCTCCTTTCCGCAGTTAATAAAAAACTGCTGTTAGCATTCAACAGCAGTATACCAAATAGGCGTCAATTATCCGTTAGAAGAGCGTCAGGGAAACGTCAAAGTTCCTTGAGGTTCCGTCATTTGACAGCGAATCCTTCGACAGGGCTCAGGTTTGCTACCGGACACTTTTTCAGCAGGGCGGTTTTGCTTAACCGCTATCTGGATTTTTCGCCACGAACCCTTCGACAGGCTCAGGACAAGTTGCACGAATTTCACTAATTTCTATCTCCACCTTCGTGTTGATTCGTGAAATCCGTGGCAGAATGAAGAAGTGTCCGGTAGTGAGGGCTCAGGGCAGGTTTCAAGGATTATGGGGATGATCAATGCTAAGGGGGCAGGTTCAATGGGGAGACCGTCAAAACTGACGGTACGCTGTTTTGGCTCTTTCGAGTCTCTCGGTGGCTCCTGTTCTCTCGAAGATTTCAATAGCTTGGGAGAGGAGTTCCTGGGCCCGGTCTACCTCTCCCTTGTCTCTCAACGCCAGTCCAAATTCATAGCAACTCTTGCCGAGTTCGTGTTCGTTTCCCAGCGCTTTTAGTACATCTATGCTCTCTGAGAAATGCCTTTCCCCTTCTTCCCACTGCTGGCGTCCGAGGGCCATAGCTTTTCCCAACACTCGGTGCGCCACTCCTTCGAAGACCTTGTCGCCGGTCTTGTGGGCCATTTCAAGAGAAGCATGGCCATATTCCAGAGCTTCCGTTACCTCGCCGAGACCCAGGTGAACCTCAGCTATGATCCTATAGGCTTCTGGCAAGAGCCATTCGCACTCGATATCTCCACAAATACTCACCGCTTCTTCCAGATGATCGAGAGCCTGAGGGTAATCTTGCCTACGGGAGAGAATCAGTCCCAGATTGGTGTGGGATATGGCCAGCCCATAAATGTCCCCAATCTCTTCCTTCAGTTCGCAACTTTGGCGATGGTATTCAAAGGCCCTTTCATAGTTGCCCTGGTGTTCGTAGACTACCCCAAGGTTATTGTAAAGAATGGCAGTGCCGTGCGTGTCCCCGTTCTCTATTCTTATGGCCAGGCTCTTCTCGAAATGCTCGGTGGCGCGGGGATAATCGCTCCAGTTAAGGTAAATAGACCCCAGATTATTATATATTCTTGCCCTTTCCTTCCGGCTGTCCACGTTCTCAGGCAGTTTCTCTAACATATCCAGGCTTTGCTGGCAGAGTCCGATGGCCTCCTCATATTGCCCTTGGCGAATGCTCAGGAACGCCATGCCGCTATCCAGCCTGACCATCTCTAGCGAGGGACCGTCGGATTCGAGGATCCGCCTGCCGGCTCTAAAACACTCCAGGGCCAGATCACGCCCCCCGTTCCTCTCATGTACTCTGCCGATTTTGCGGTGGATCTCGGCTACCCGCCTTTTCTCCAGCCCAGCAGCCGCGCTGTCCAGCACAGATCTGTAGCTCTCTATCGCTTTGTGGTGTTTTCCCACCAGGGCATAAACGTCGCCCAATCCCTCGTATATGGTTGCCGATTCCTTCTCACTCTCCGCGAGTTCCAGCGCCCTCTGATAATAAGCGATAGCTTCCTCGTTAGCGTAGAGTTCTCTGGCCTTGTCACCAGCCCCGATGGAGTATCTCAGAGCTCTGTCCCTGTCCCCTCCCGCTGTGAAGTGATGGGCCAATTGGCTGACCACTTCATCGAGGCGATCACGATATTCTATCTCCAGAGCCTCGCCCACGCGCCGATGCACTTGCTGCCGCCTGGCTCCGCTCATCTGCTGATAGGCCACTTCCCTGATCTTGTCGTGGTTGAACTCGTAGCTGCTGCCCTTTATACCTACCTCGACTTCTTTGATCAACTGGGCCCGCAGCAACTTGTCGAAAGCATCCAGGGCCTCGTCCTCGCCTTTGTCACAGGCCCTCTTGACGGTGACAAAGTAGAACTGCTGGCGGAACACTGCGGCCGTCTCCAGCACCTGGTAGCTTACGTCGTCTAAACGATTGAGGCGGGCTTGAATGACCTCGCGCACACTGGGAGGAATCGGAATTTGGGCATAGCTGGTGGCGAAATCCTTGAGATCCGTGCTCCAGCCGTGCTCGTCGCGGTACAAGATGCCCTCCTCGAAGAGGGAGCGGATGACCTCGGAGATGAAGAAGGGGTTGCCCTCTGTGTCTTGATATATTCTGAGGCTGAATTTCTCGCCCCCGCTTTCCATGCCCGCCATCTCTCTGATCAGAGTAGTCACATCTTCAAGAGTGAGGCGGCGCAGGGTGATCCTGGCAAGAAGGCCATCTTGCTTGAGGCTTCGCATGGTATTCATCAGCGGCTCGCTCAGGTCTTCAGTGCGATAAGCGCCTATGAGCAGCATTTTCTCCCTGATGACGTGGCGAGCCAGGTACTGAAGAAGGGCCAGCGTCGCTTGATCGGCCCAATGGAGGTCATCAATAAAGATGATCAGGGGGCGATGGCGAGAGAGAGCAACAAAAAACTGGACAACTCCCTCGAACAGGCGGCTGCGTTCCGTGTCGGTGTTTAGGGGAATACTGTTGGGGAGATCTGGCAGAGCCTCGCTCAACTCGGGGACCAGCTTGCTCACTTCTTTGAGCCAAAGGCGGGATACCTGAAGCCTGCTTAGATCCAGTGTTGGCAGATAGCCTCGCAGAGCCTCGACCAAGGGCTGATATGGCAGCGTCATTTCGGACTCGTAGCACCGGCCTATCAACAGGTGAAAATCGGATTCTGTCTGATCGAGCAACTCCTGTACCAACCGCGTCTTGCCAATGCCAACCTCGCCATCAATGATGACCAGTTGCCCTCTTCCCTGGCTGGCGGTCTCCAGATAGCGGATCAACTGGGCGTATTCTTTGTCTCTGCCAACGAGGTTGGAGCTCAAATACTCCGGCTTCGGCCAGGGGAAAAGCGGCGATGGACGAGGTTGCCACTGGACTTCAACACTCGGCGCTTTCATTTCTCTGGCCTGGGGTTCCACTAACTCCTGACGGAGTATCTGCTCATAAAGGGTGGTAGTCTCGGCCAATGGAGCAGCGCCTAATTCCCGCTCTGTGACCTCCCTGCATATTTCGTACTGGCGCAGGGCTGCGCTGCGATTGCCAGCCGCGTAGTAGAGGCGCATCAATTGGCGGTGTATGTTTTCCTGAAGGTTATCGCGGCTGAGTATCTGAATAGCGTAGGCGATGGCTCTCTCGTATTCGCCCTGCCTGCTGCAGTAATCGCTCAGTTCTGTGAGGGCCTCCAGGTATCTTCTCTGTAACCTCTCTCGCTCAAAAAAGGACCAGTCCTCGAATTCGTAGCTATCTTTGACGATGAAACCCTCGAGGAAATCGCCTCGATACAGCTCCGCCGCCTGGCCGCAATTGTCCATCCTGACCCGTTCACCCTCGCCTTTTTTATCTAGCAGCGATTCGAATTCCTCGGTGTCCAGCCAGTAATCAGCCTCAGGGTTAAAGCAGAGGGTGTTGCTTTCAGCCAAAATGTATCGCTGGGCGGGCTCGTTGCCTGGCGCCAGGTCACGGCGCAACTCATAGAGGGTGTTGCGCAGGCTCCCTTTGGCCTGGCGTTCGCTGGTCTCTCCCCAGAACAGCGTGGCCAGCTTCTCTCGGGAATGAGCCTGGCGATTGGAGATCAGGTAGTAGAATAGGGCCTGGGCTTTCTGGGAGGTAATAAGGAGCGGAGCCTCATCGTAGATAATATTGGGAGAGCCAAAGAGGCATACTTTCAAAGCCGGCATCGCTGCCCTCCTCGGGCCGATGGGGGTGAAAAACAGAGCAACAAGGATCGTGATTCATACCTTGCCATTACAAGCCGATCAACAGTCCAGGGTTTCCCATTTATTATAACGTAGAAATGCCGTTTTAGATACGGCCTGAGTCTTAAAATATGGGATCCAATTTCGGTTGAGTCTGAGTAGCGGAAGCCTCTTGAGCGATACATCAGGTAGCTTCAGCGATCAGCCGCGCTACTCTCTCAGCAATTCCAACTCGCCGCCGCAGTTGGGACACTTGTGCAGGGGAGTCTTAACGCTGAATTCGCTGCCGCAGTAGGCGCAGCGTCGCACAACCTTTACCTCCACCAGGCCGGGAAAAACGTAGAGATCTTTGTCGGCCCTGCGCTCCCTCCGAGACTCGCCCCTTCGCTCCAGCACGCCGAGGGCCCGCTGGGCGGCCTCGGTGGGTACGTTGAGCTCGGCTACGATCTGGGCCAGGCTGATCTCGGCGCCACCGCCAGCCCGTGCCAGATCAATTATGCTGTCGGCCAGACGCTCTGGCTCTAACTGCTGACCCCGCCGCCAGGTGAGGGTAGCCCAGGCGGTCACGCCACCGCCAATGACGAGCAGGATCACCGACAGAGACAGCCGTCTTACTCCGGTGGCCGCACACAGGAAAATCAACCCCAGGGCCAAAAGAACTCCTGAAATCCCAAAAGCGGCCATTAAAATCGCTCGTTTCATCTCATCCTCTCCATTTCTCGGTTGCCTCGGTCAGGGCCTGGCCGAGGCAGTCGAACATGCTGGTGACGGCCTCATTGCTCAGGTCGTGCTGGATGACCGGCTGCGCTGCTTCCAGAAACTCCGTGGGGTGGGCGCACAGTCGGGCATCGTCACGCATCTTAGCTCTCAAGCCATCCCATTGGTTGTGAAAGGCGATTGCTGAATCAGGCAGTCTCAGCTTGAGCCCCGGCAGGAATTCGCTATGCATGCGCTGCTCCCCGATGAGCCCCCCTACGCTATCCTGGAAGCTGCCCATCCCTTTCCCCACGCTATCCAGGAGGGCGATGAGCCCTCCCACTGTCCCTAATCCCTCCTGGTAGGCGTCGGTCTTGACGTTGAGCTCGATCATGGCTTTCAACCCGGGCCTCAGATCAGCAGGACAAGGTACGGGATCCTTCAGGTTGTCCAGAATATGGCGGCCTGCCCGCTTCATTGCCAGGTCCTCTCGTTGCGTCTCATCGTCCAGGTAGGGCAGCTCCCTCTTCAGCTCAGCAACCCTGAGGCTGAGCTCGCGCCACTGACTCTGCAAGGCTTCCTGTCCAACCTGAAATTCCTGCTGACTGGTCTGCCACTCCTCGCGCACCTCCTTCAGGTTGTGGGCCAGGGTCTCCAGTTGGCCGAGGATGTGGTGGCGCTGGCGGTCCAGCCTGGCGACGGAGATGAAGTGGGTGATAAAGCCCAGACCTCGGGAGCGTTGGGAAATCTCCGAGTTGAGTTGGGCCAGCTTCGTCTCCAGTGCAGCCCGCTGGGCCTTGTATGACTCCTCGCGCTTATCTAGCCGCGGGTTGAGCTGGCGCAGGGCCTTGGTCTGTTCTTGAGCCTGGACCAATACAGCGTCGGCCTCCGCCTGGGTCTGGGGAATCAGCTTCTCCCGCAGCTCCGTCCTGCGTTCAGCCAGAAGGCGACGCTCCTCGACGGCCCGCTCGTCTATGCGGTCTCGCAGCTCTGGGCCGATGCTATCCAGCTTCTCGAATAGTGTCTCGGTCAGGCTTGCCAGTTGGGCGTCGTGGTTGGCCTTGAACTCCACGTAGGCACTGTTGAAGCCCACCTGGATCTCCTCCACCTCGCGCCCCACCGCGTCTATCTTGCGCCTGTTATCCGATAGGAAATCGTTTAGTTGATCCAAAGAGACGGTTCGGGGCATGTAAAACCTCCTCGTTGACGTGATGCGTGAAACGTGATGCGTGAAACGTGAGCGTTTTTCACGTTTCACGCTTCACGAAGTTACATCCCTACCCCCTTGACCCTTCCCAAATAACGCCTTTTCAAGCTCCAGGTCAGTCGCTCCCAGACCGAAGTCTTGGTCATGTAGGGGGCTATCTCGGCGAAGGTGCCCTGCTCATCCCAGTAGAGGGGGCAGGCTCCGCAGCAGATGTGGGCCAGCTCGCATTCCTGACAACCCGGCGGCAGGAACTCCTTATCCCGCCAGTAGCGAGCCGTCCGCCGATTCCAGAGGGTAGCGAAGTCCTCGGTGAGCAGGTTGCCAATGCCCTCCTCGAAGCTGGAGCAAGGCAGCACTGCCCCATCGGGGGCGATGGACAGCAGCCCGTCGGCCGCTGAACAGGACGGAGAGCTCAGGCCATGCTGGACAGGGTTGAAGAGACAGTAGGGCACAGGCGAGTACCAGACGAAGCGCATCCCCCGCTCCTCGGCCCTGGCCTTGAGGGACAGCGCCAGGTCGCCGATGGCCTGATAATTGATGTCGGGCACGCCCACGGCCCCGCCGGTGCGAATGACCATGTTCATGGAGAGGTACTCCATGCCCATCTCGGCCAGAAGATCAATGAGGTCTGGCAGGACCTGCCGGTTCTTTTGGTTGATGGTGGTGTTGGTGTGAGTGTGAATGTCGGCCGCGCGCAGGTTGCGCACCCCCTGCATCGTGCGCTCGAAGGCTCCTGGGTGGGCCACCACCTCATCGTGGACGGCAGCCTCTCCCGCCTCCAGGCTGATCTGAGCCGAGTCCAGCCCCGCCTCGGCCAACGTGGCCACGTAACTTGCGTCGCCACACTTGATGCCGTTGCTGATGAGATTGACCCTCATTCCCAGACTCTTGGCGTGGGCTACCAGCTCCGGCAGGTCTTTGCGGAGGGTAGGCTCGCCGCCCGTGAAGGAGACGGTGGGCACCCTGGCCTGGGTCACGATCTTATCCAGCACCAGCTTGACCTGGTCGGTGGTCATCTCCGGCACCTCACGGCCTCGATCGGGGGAGCTGGCGTAGCAGAAGAAGCAGCGGTTCTGGCAGCGGTAGGTGGCGGCGATCTCGGACAGGACGGGGTATTTCCGCTCGTGGCTGCCGAAGGGCGTGGTTTTCACCGCCGGAGCGCAGCCCGCCCTATCCTGGAGCAGCAGCGAGAGACTCTGGAGCAGCTTCTCCATGTCCTCCTCGATCCGCTCCGGAGGTGTACCGTAGCGCTCCGCCAGTTCCGCTACGATAGTCTCCACGTCCAGCGGCTGACGGTCGTAGAGGGCCTTGAGCATCACCGTGGCGGTGGCATTCAGGTTGTGCACCCGGTTGGGCCGCAGGATGAGCAGATTGTCCTCCGGCCGGACGAAGATGTAGTCGCGGGTGCTTTCTATGAAACTGCTGGCGAATTGTTGCAGTCTATCGTTCATGTCTCCACACTGAGAACGAGGGGAAGGTAGATGTACCACTGCCTGAGCTCGTCAGCGCCGATATCGTAGCCTGCGCCCTGGGGACGGGTGTCACCGTCTATGTCCGTCGTCATTCCAGCGTCCACCCCGGCGTCAATCGCCGCCGAGCCGCCGGTGAGATGGTAGTCCCAGGCAGAAGGGTTGACGAAAGCCGGGTCGTCGTAGACGTTGACCGCGCCGGTCACGATAGTGCCCCCACCCCCGGTGTCCGATCCATTGTTGTACCACAGAGTGGCCTCCAGCGTGGCCGTGCTGCCGGTGGTGACGGCGATGCCCACGCTGTGGTGGCCGGCGATGATGGTGTTGGTAAAGGCCAGGGTGGTGTAAGCGTCTACGTACACTCCCTGCCCGCTGCTGCGGTTATGGGCGATGGTGGTATGGATCAGGCGGCCCGAAGTGGAATCTGTGTCCGAGCCCTTGAAGTACAGCCCACTGCCCTGGGTGTTGGCCTGATTATCGGCGACAACGTCGTTGATCAATGCGGCGTCGCTACAATAGAGGTACAGCCCGCCGCCGTAGCCCCAAGAGGCTGTGCTGGCCGCGTTGCTGACGACCATGTTGCCGCTCAGCGTGGCGTCGCTATTCCCGAGGTACAGCCCGCCGCCGGAGCCCCCGGAGGCTGTGTTGGCGGTGTTGCCCTGCACCGTGTTGCCGCTCAGCGTGGTGGCGTCGCTACCCTCGAGGTACAGCCCGCCGCCGAAGCCATAGCCAGTCGAAGCTGTAGTGGCCGTGTTGCCCTGTACCGTGTTGCCGCTCAGTGTGGCATCGTAGCCATAGTAGAGGTACAGCCCGCCGCCGTAGCCATACGAGGCTGTGCTGGCCGTGTTGCCCTGTACCATGTTACCGTTCAGCGTGGTGTAGTAGCTATAGTAGAAGTACAGCCCGCCACCATCTCCACTTGAGGCTGTGCTGGCCGTGTTGCCCTGCACCGTGTTGCCGCTCAGCGTGGCGTCGTCGCTATAGTAGAGGTACAGCCCGCCACCGTAGCCACCTGAGGCTGTGCTGGCCATGTTGCCCTGCACCGTGTTGCCGCTCAGCGTGGCGTCGTCGCTATAGCAGAGGTACAGCCCGCCACCGTAGCCTAGCGAGGCTGTGCTGGCCGTGTTGCTGTAGACCACGCAGTCGCTGATGGCAGCCACGGCCTCGTAGACATACACCCCCCCACCAGCATCGTGCCCCCAGCGATCCCCACCCAGTCCAGTGGCATCGCCGCCGGTGAGTCGCAGCCCCTCAATGCTGGGGGCGATGGTGCCGCTGATGACCAGCACCCGTCCTAGCCCCTGTGCGTCCAGCGTCGTGGGATTGGCCGCCGGGTCGGGACTGGTCCAGTTGGTCGTGGTGTAGCCGCCCTGGATGGTCACCGTCTTGCTGATGTACACCGTCTGGGTGACCCCGGCGCGAGCGTTGACGCCGGTGTAGGTGCCAGCGGCCACCCGGATTTCATCTCCAGGGCTGGCCGCGTCCACCGCGGCCTGGACCGTGGCGTAGCAAGGCGTCGCCCCGCCGCAGTCACCGCCGGGGGCGACGTACAGGATGCCAGGGTCAGCAAGAGCTACGGAGTTCCGGCCTCCCAGCAGCCAGAGCAGGCCCAGGGCTAATCCCAGCCCCAGGGCAAGAGCAATGAGACATTGATTGTTTTTCATCTTTCATCCCTCCTTTCTTTCACAACAGGGGATTACCCAGAGGTGTACACACTCACCAGTGGCTCCCTCGACTTCACACGCTGACGCACTCTAGAAGCTGCTCACACACGCGCTGTGGCAGACGCAGGCGATCAGGTTATCGGTAGACTTCCCGCCGGTGTCGAATGCGTGTAACTCGAACGAGCTGCTCCTTGTCGTCAACTTCGTACACAACGCGATATTGCCCCACGCGGATTCGATACAGGCGTTCGTGTCCCACCAGCTTGCGGACGCCTGGCGGGCGTGGGTCCTGACTCAGCCTATCAATCACAGCGCCGACACGACGTTTGAGTTCCAACGGCAGAGAGCGAAACTCTTTGGCGGCCGAAGTCGCGAACTTGACCTCATACGCTGCCACTCGTGGATACCTCGCTCGCCACCTCTGCCTTCAGCGTTTCCCAGGCAACGGTGGGTTCATCCCGCCGTGACTCGGACACCAACACGTCATAGAAATCTTCCCAAATCTCGCCCCACTCTTCCAAGCTAATGACAACGGCGGTATGCTTGCCCGAGGCATCCACAAGATATTGCACACCTTTCAACATGGTCACTTTTTCCATATTCACCTACTCCTTCCTAACTGGCTGGCTGGTGCAAACCCAGTGATGTGACCTGACTCGTTCGAGTGTGGAGTGTTGTACGCGTCTCTTGTTGCACGCTGGCGCACCCTAGAAACTGCTCACACACGCGCTGTGGCAGGCGGAATGGCAGGCACTGTGGCAGACGCAGGCGCTGTGACAGGCGCTGTGACAGGCGTCGTGGACGCAGGCGCTGTGGCAAGCGTCGTGGACGCAGGCGGAGTGGCATGCGCTGTGGCAGGCGGAGTGGCAGGCGTCGTAGCCGGCATCCTCCCGCCCGACCACGCGGTCCAGAAAGTGGGCGGCGGAGGTGGCCAGCCCCTCGGCCCGGGTGGTGATGTTGTCGGCCACGCCCTCCAACACGCCAGCCATCTGGTCGGCGGCACCAACCAGCGGGGATTCGCGCAGCGTCTCCAGAGGGGTGGGGCCCCGAGTGACGGGAACAGGTTCAGGGCGGTAGGGTCGGTAGCCGGGGGCGAGGATGATCCAGGGGAACGCCGGGTGGCCCCAGCCCCAACGGCGGGCGGGATCCAATCGGCGGTAGTCGTCCCAGGCATCCTCGGCCCGCCGCCGGTAGGTGTCGCGCGTGGCCTCCGGGTCGGCGTTCCACATCTTGGTCTGCAACCGGGCCGAGAGCAGGGCCATCACCCGCTCGATGGTTGCCTGGGGCAAGGTGCCGTCGTCGGCGATGCCCGTCACCAGTGCCTGCTCGTAGTCGCTCATCTCCTCCCCCCGTTCCTCCCAACTTTGGGGGGCCAGGGGGGCGGTCACCTCCAGTTGCAGGGGCCGCCGATTGAGCACCGTCAGCACCCCCCGCTGGGAGAGGGCCATGATCACCAGGGTGATCACCTTGGCCGTGTCGCCGATGTAGAGGGCGGCCTCAATGGCCTCCAGGTCGGGCACTACCCCCGGCTGGGCGAAGGTCTCGATCTCGATCTCCGGAGCCTGGTACTCCTCCGGTGCAGCCTTGGGCGAGACCAGGCGGAAGATGACGAAGACGATGACACCAGCTACGAACAAGCCCAGAACTCCGAAGACAAATAGGAAGGGCAGGAGGGAAAGGCTGGGCGCAGGCTCAGGCTCCTCGGTGGGGGTGAACTCTTCGACGGGAGCGAGGGGCTTAGCCGGTAGCTCGGCGAAGTAGCGGCCAGGGATGTAGACCTTGGGGGTGAAGTCGTACTCAGGGGGGACGTTCTTCTTGGAGATGTAGATGGAGAGCCAATTCTTACCACTGGCCTCGTCGGGGGTGGGATAGTAGACCCAGCGGTCGAACGAGGAAACATTGGCGTCGTCCACCACGATGGCTGCCTTATCTACCAGTTCATCGGTCACCTGCTCCGGCTGGGTGACGTCAGCGGGCAGCTCGATGGGCAGGATGAAGGTCACGATCTGCTCGCCGATGTACAGACTCCACTGGATGGGCGCCCAGGCCAGCACGCGGTGCTCCACCCCGTCAATCTCCGTCACGTCCAGGGCACGCTCTACCCGGTAGTGCACCTGGACGGTGTACTCCCGGCCCGCCGTGGTGCTTAGCCCGAAGGGAACGGTGTAGAAACCGCCGCCCTTGCTGACCAGGCTCACGGGCGTCTCCTGACCGTCGTGCTCGAGGTGGGCGTCCAGGATGCGGTGGCCGGCATCGAAGGGCCCCATAGTGGTAATCTTGTCCCGGGGCTCGTTCTCCCAGAAGGTCAAGCGGTACTTGACATCGAGGTTAGCGTCCTCCAGGACCACCACCTGGGAATTAACCTCGGTGATGGTGGGTGGCCCTTGAGCCCTGACCACCGGGGAGGTGAGAGCGAGGACAACGAGAAACAAGAGGCCGAAACGAATCGTCTTTTTCATGGCGCACCTGCCTTTCTTGCCACTGTGGAGCTGACGATCTGATTATAACACAAAAGCGCGCTACTGTCTAGCGCGCTTTCATCAAACAGTACACCACGCAACACGTCCTCGCGTTCGCTACACCTCCATAATCACCGGCATAATCATGGGACGGCGCTTGGTCTCCTCGTAGAACAACTTGCCCAATTCACTTCGCACCTTGTCGCTAATGGCTACTCGCCCGGCGTCGCTCTTCTCGATAACCTCCAGGATCTTATCCTGAGCTCGCTCGATTAGCTCCTCCGATTCCCGTACGTAGACGAAGCCCCGTGAGATGATCTCCGGCCGTCCAGCAGGCTGGCCCGTCTTACCATCCAGCTTGATCACCGCTACCACGAAGCCGGCGCTGGCCAGAGTCTCCCGATCGCGCATCACCACCGGGCCGATGTCGCCCACCCCTGCCCCATCAACGAAGACGTAGCCGCCGGGTATCCGCTCGCCGATTCGACCGCCCTCCCCATCGAACTCCAAGATGTAACCGTTCTCCACGACCATGGTGTTGGCGGCGGGAACGGCCATTTCCTGGGCGATCCGAGCGTGCATGGTCAGGTGGCGTAGCTCGCCGTGAATGGGCACGAAGTATTTGGGTTTGATCAGGTGGATGAGCAGCCTCTGTTCATCCTGGCTGGCGTGGCCCGAGACGTGCACCGGAGCGATCTGCTCGTACATCACGTTGGCCCCTTGTTGGAAGAGGCGGTTGATGGTGCGACTGATCATCTCCTCGTTGCCCGGGATAGCGTGGGCCGAGATGACGACCGTGTCGCCGCGAACGATCCTGATCTGACGATGCCGGCCAAAGGACATGCGGGCCAGAGCTGAGGAGGGCTCTCCCTGCGTGCCCGTGGCTATGATGACCACCCTGTGATGAGGCAGCTTGTCAATATCATCCAACTTGATCAGGACGCCTGGCGGGATGGACAGGTATCCCAACTCCTGGGCCATGCGCGCGTTCTCGACCATGCTGTAGCCAGCGATGGCTACCTTGCGCTCGTGGCGGACGGCGGCGTTGACCACCTGTTGGATGCGGGAGATGAGGGAGGCAAAGGTGCCTACGATGATGCGACCTTCCGCACTCTGGAAAACCTTGTCGAAGGCCTCGTCAATGGCCCTCTCCGAGGGGGTGGCCCCCGGCTGCTCGGCGTTGGTGCTGTCGGACATCAGCACCAACACTCCTCGTCCCCCCAACTCAGCCAGCTTGGCAAAATCGGGGGGCTTGCCGTCCACCGGGGTGTAGTCAAACTTGAAATCGCCGGAGTGGACCACCAGGCCCACGGGCGTCTCGATGGCCAACCCCACCCCATCGGGGATGCTGTGACAGACGTGGAAGAACTCGATACGGAAAGGCCCCAGGGTTATGCTGTCGCCAGCCTGGATGGTATTCAGCTCCGCCTCGTCCAGCAGGTGACTCTCTTTCAGCTTCACCTCCGCCAGGCCGCGGGTCAGCTTGGCGGCGTAGATGGGAGCCTTGATCTCTTGAAGCAAGTAGGGAAGCCCCCCCACGTGGTCCTCGTGGCCATGGGTGAGGATAATGCCCCGCACCATGTCCTTCTTGTCCATAAGATAGTTAAAGTCGGGGATGATGAAGTCAATGCCCAGCATATCGTTTTCTGGGAACATAATCCCCGCATCAATGATGATGATGTTTTTGCCATATTCCAAAACCATCATGTTTTTGCCTACTTCCCCCAGTCCTCCCAGGGGAATGATCCGTAATTTGTTTGCCATATTTCACACTCCAGATTTAATGATAAGAGAGACCCCGACGAGGCATAACCTGCGTCGGGGTCTCGGTTATCGCGTCCAGCCAGGACTTGAAGGCCCGGCTATGAAGCTGGCGTTGTCGCTGTTAGGACCCAGCACCAAGCCTGACTACATTGACAGCCTGGGGGCCTTTGGGGTTGTCCTCAACAGAGAACTCCACCTTGTCGCCCTCGCCCAGGTTGCGGAACCCCGCGCCCTCGATCGCCGAGTAGTGCACGAAGACGTCCTCCTGGTTCTCGCCATCGGGCTGGATGAAGCCGTAGCCTTTCACGCGACTGAACCACTTGACCGTGCCAGTGATCCTCTCCATCTCCTTTGATACCTCCTTGCTTTTGTTGCTTTATTATTCTCGAAGCTCAATACCTGACCTGCGCGGCATCGAACACCACGAGCGCGCTAAACTAAAAACCGCCAGAGCGGACAAGAAGCTCTGGCGGCAAATCAATTAGTGATCCCCAACGCAGAAACCTGCCGTTCTTACACTGTAACAATAGCACACTTTACCGTTTTTGTCAAATTCACCTTTTTGCTTCCACTTGTCTCGTTGATTCGCCGTCTTTTCCGTTGACAGATCTTCGGCCTTGCAGCCGCCAGAGGAGGCCCACAGGGTAGCCGAGCATCTTCGCCATGTCGCCCGTCACGCGGATGATGGGCACCCAGAGGATGGCTTTGACCTTATCAACGAAGCTGTAACTCTGAATCATCGGCCAGAGGCGCTTGTAGGGCGTCCAGAGCATGACGGCTCCACCGGTTGGAAAGAACAGCCACCAGAGGGGAGTCCGCCAAAGACCCAACAGAAAGATGGCGGGAGTGGCTATCAAGTAAGTGGAGTAGCGGATGGCGTGGCGCACCCGCCAGAGATCGGCCTTGCCGTCGCCTCGGGCGTAGCGATAATACTGCTTGAAGAAGGCGATGAGGCTTTTCCGAGGGCGAAAGTGGGCCAGCGCTCGGGGGGCAAAGGCGAAAGGCCCCAGTTCCCTCAGCTTGAAGTCGAAGAGGAGGTCTTCGGAGTAGTCCAGCCATTCAGGATAGCCGCCGACTCGTTCCCAGGCCGCTTTTCGGAAGGCCACCGAGCGACTGGAAGGCAAGAACTTCTCGGGCCTGACGTCAGCCAGGACGGGCAAAACGGTGGCCCCCATGGCGGTCTCGAAGACGGACTGCGGGTCGGGCAGGAAGAAGCCAGAGACAACGTATAGCTCTTCTTGGCCACGAACCCTTCGACCAGGCTCAGGACAAGTTACACGAATCCTTCGGCTGGGCTCAGGACAGGTTTCACTAATTTTTTTCTCTTCCCTTTCCTTCTCAAAGGGCCTGACCAACTCCTCCAGCCAATTCGGTGACAGCCTCACCCCGGCATCGGTGCTGGCGATGATCTCCCCGGTGGCCGCAGCGATGGCTGCATTGCGCCCCTGGGAGATGTTGGTCCCTGGGCGCACCAACACCTTCAACGGCAAGGCGCCGCCAGCGGCGTACTCCTCCAATACCTCCACCGTGCCATCGGTCGAGCCGCCGTCCACAATGATCACTTCGTCGGGTGGGCGGGTCTGGGCTGCCAGGGAGTCCAGCAGCCTGTGCACCGTTGGGGCTTCGTTCTTGATGGTGGCTATTACTGAAACGTGAAACGTGAAACCCTTCGACAAGCTCAGGGCGGCGCGTGAAACGTCAGGCGTGAAACGTGAAACGTGAAACGTAATGTCCGAGGGCATCATCATTGAACCAAAAACTGCTGCGAGATCCAAGGCGACCTCATAGCCCTGCCATCAGGTAGCCGGACCAGTTGCCCTTTCAGGCGGCAGCTTCCCCTGGGAGCATCCGGCGGGATAAAGATGTCGTATTGACCCCGCACTATCTCTCCAACTTCCCAACTGGTGACCGGATAATCCACGCTGGCCGGCCCGGTCTGTTGGGTGACCAAAACGTTCCCCTCGCCATCCACCAATTGCAAAGTCAACTGCCAATCGTCCTGTGGCACACGAAAGGCTCGCCAGTAGAGGTCCAGGTGAAGGACGTCGCCGGGGTGGAGGGGCTCGGTTGGCTGATGCTCGTGGCCCAGTTTGTACAGGCTGTAGCCCAGCAGGGTCAAGTCATCGTATTCGATCCCCACTTCGTGTTGCATTTTCAGAGCGATCAGGGAGGGTGGGTTGGCGGGACGCAAGACCTGAATGGAGTCCAGAAGAAGATGATCACCCTGCGCCCCCTCGCTGACAGGCAGGCGTTGGCCTGAGATCGGGCTGTACATGCCCACCTCGATCCGATGCTCACCAGGTGGCGTGCCCGGCCGAACGAGGACGCCGTAGTTGTCGGCCACGGTCTCCCCAGGCTGCCAAAGGGTGGTGATATTAATCCCATCGCCGGGCTCGCTGTCCCATTGGCCGACGATGTGATCCGCTTCGTCCAGGAGGTGGACAAAGACCTTGTAGCGCTCCTGGGGTTGGGCCAGGGCCTGCCAGAAAAGAGTGAGCGGCAGGATGTCGCCCGCCTCTACCTCGTGGGTGAGTAGGTTGTAGCCTGAGAGACCGATCTCATCACCTAGCCTGGCGTCGAGGGGATTCTGGATCTCCTCCGGCGGGGCGGTGGGTACGGCGTAGATGGCCAGGCGCACGTTGCCGTACCAGGTATCCAGGGCCTTGTACGCCTGTTCCGCCAGCCAGCCCTCGACGAAGCGGCCGGGGTCGCTTTCGTCAACCGCCCACAAAATGGCGAAGATACGGTCGTGCTCGGCCGCGATTTCCGTCAGTTCTTTGGCCGTTTGAGCCTCGTCCAAAGGCCGTGAACGAGGTAAGGGGTAGACAGGCGAGTCACCTTTGTAATAGTAGGTGAATATCTCCCACTGATTGGGGGCGTTGAGCAGCACTGCATCCCCTCTCCTCTCCAGGGCGGAGATGTACTGGGCGATGCCGCGGTAGTCGTCTCGTGCATACTGGGGGTCGAAGTAATAATTCTGGAGTGATCTGTTGGAAGCCACGGTGATGAAGATCAGGCAGGTAACGGGTAACAAGTAACGAGTAATGAGGTGCTTATTGCCTGCCAGTTTGCTCAATCGAACGATGCCCTGGGCCAGAATAAGGCAGAAAGCTGGACTCCCCACCAGGAAGAACTTGGGCCGATAGGCAGGTCGCCATAGGGAGAGTACGTACATCATCAGGATAGGGAAGAGGCAATAGAGTAGAGGCAATAAGGCAATGAGGCAATGAGGAATGAGGGAAGGTGATTGTTCACTCCCTCCCCCTCGCAGGGGGAGGGCTGGGGTGGGGGTGGGATCCACCCTCCCCCTGCCCCTCCCTGGGAGGGAGGGGTGAATGCTCGGCCAAACGCCAGCGATGAAGATAGCGGCGAAGCCCAGGAGCAGGAGCGAGGTATACTGTGTCCCCGCGGTGGGCCCCAGGCTGAAAAGACGGAATGCTTCTTTCACCACGAAAACGAGTCCGTAAGATTGGCTAATGGAGGGCCAGTTAGAGACCTGTTGGAAGGCCGTGGGTAGCCAGGGCCAATAGAGAGCCACGATTGCCAACTGAATGACGACCCAACGCAAAGTGCGTCCTAATCCCCTCCCCCGCCGCCAACTTATGGCCAGCCAGATACCGTAAAGCAGATTCTCCATGACCATGACGATGGGGAAGGAGTAGTGGGTGTAGAGGGAGAGGGTTGTAGCCAATATGTAAAGCGCAACCCATAAGTACGTGTTTCGTGTTTCGTGTTTCGGGTTTCGGGTTGTTTTGGAGGCTTCTGTTTCCAGGAATCTAACGAAGGAGTAGATGGAAAGGGCGCTGAGGGCGGCCAGCAGGATGTACATGCGGGCTTCCTGGGAGTAGTAGACTTGAAAAGGAGAGATGGCGGAGAGGAAGGCGGCGACCAGGCCCAGCCAATGATTGTGGCTTGCTTCCCCCCCAGAGTTGGGGGGGACTGAGGGGGGGCGTGATAGGTGACGGCCGAGGAGATAGGTCAGGTACACGAGTACTGTACCCAGCAGGGCGGAAAGGGCACGGATGGCGAATTCGCTGTTGCCGAAGACGCGCATCCAGAAGTGGAGCAGGTAGTAGTAGAGAGGGGGATGGATGTCGTGGGCGGCGCCGGCGGTTATGAGGTCCAGGCTGCGCCCCGACAGGGACACGCTATTGCCCTCGTCGGCCCACAGACTTTGCGCGTCGAGGCGGTAGAAGCGCAGGAAGGCGGCCAGGACGAGGATGAGGAGCAAGGCGATTTTGATCCAGTTTTTGGTGTTACGTCTCCAGAAGTTTTCCAACGTACGCCAAAAAGTCATTGCGCTGGGCTTCATCTCCTAAAAGAGCCGTGAGGTTAAACACCTGCTGCACTGTCGCGTCTTCAGCCAGCCTTCTTTCGACCTCATCGGTAATGCAACTGGCCAGGTAGATGGTGATTGCATCCGGGTTATCTTCGAGGGTCTTCTCGAAAGACTTTTTGGCCGCTCCATACCGTTCCAGTGCTCCGGCTGGATCCTTACCGCCTTTGACCTCAATGACAGCCATTGTCTGCCCAGCAGGTGCTAACAGAGCAATGTCCGGCTCCACGCCGAATACCATCGAAGTGCCGTTGAGCAAACGTATGGCCCGAATGTCAGCCAGAATCCGGATCAGGTCGTCTACCTCATCCAAAGTCAAACTGTGTCCTTTCTTGTCCAGAAGCCCAACCACTAATCCGCGCTTGACCAAATAGCTGCTCAACAGCCGTTTGACTACCATCTCTGCCTCATTGCCGATGGCGTTGAGCCAAGAGCCATTGATCTGAGCCCCGGCCGAGGCGAAGAGGAGAGCATCCAGATCCCGCAGGGAGAAGGTGAGGATGCTCTCGATGATGGTGCTGACGTGGGTGTTGAATAGTTGGCAAAGAAGCAATGCCCTTTCGTAGGACAAATCCTCCCTTTTCCCCAGCTCAAACCACTTCACATTAAAAGCTAAAGTCTGTACCGCTTTCTGCGAAAGAGCAGCGATGTTGCGATAATAAGCGATGAGGCGGGGTTGTTCGGTAATCACGCGAGGATGACAAAAGACACGCAATAGCGACAGATCCGACCCTGCAACGTATTCCCACGCTCCTTGCGAGATGCCCCATTGGCTTCTCTCCCCCCATTTATAGCTATCGTCAATCTTCACCAGAGCATCGATCTCACAGGCAAAATCCAGAAAGCCCAACTCGTGAAGCTTCCGGTAGAAAAAGGTAGAGCGAAGGCGATAGTCTATGCGCCGAGCCTCTTTTAGCAGATCTTCGTTCATTTGCCTATCCTTTGGACCAGAGAACAACGCTCTCGCGAACCGGGACGCGGCCATACTTGCCCATCTGCTGCGAGCTGTTGCCCTTGTATCGCGTAATGATTACTTTATCAATATTAAAACCCACATCGCTGGCCAACTCAGATAAAAGCAAGTCCACCGGGATCAACTCTCCTTCAAAGCGGACATTGCCCACCACCAAGGCTATCTTGGCTCCCGCTCGACATACTTTGTATAGCTCCTTAAGCACCAGGTTCATATCTTCAAAGTAGCCTTTGATCATAATGGGGATGCGTGGGTTGTTGAGTTTCTTCCCGTCCAAGTTGGATAGCACCTCTAAAAGAACGGGGTGTTTCACCTCGTCGGTAGGAGCGGGACGAGACTCGATGTGCGAGCGGAGAAGACTATACCGGATCGCTTTGAGGCCAGCGAAATCCTCCACGAAGGCCAGAGACAGCTCCAGGCCGTAAATGCGGCTATAGTCATAGCGGTTCAAATATGGGGGAGAAGTTATGATGATGTCAGCATAGTCATCAACAGCGGAGGTGAAGTCCCTGGCATCAGCCAGGAGCACATAGGTTCTCGAGGAAGGCACTATGTATTTGGCGGGCTTCTCGAAAAGGCGCATTTGATACCCTATGGTTGTCAAATCCCTGTACATCAAACGCAGTTGCTGGGCCAACGTCGCACGTACAGAGGGGATGTTTCTTTCGGGTTTCAAGCGTAGAAATTGCCCGTCTTTGCTAGTGAAACTCACCTTTTCCAGAATGCTCAACAGGCCCAGAAGCAGGAATTCACGGATGGCCTCGTCTTCTTCTTTCAAGATATCTTCTTTGAAGAACAAGATTTCGTTCAAGACCTCTTTGGAGAAAGCTAATGGAATGATGCGGACATCCTGAGGGGCTGAGATGGATGGCTCGTGATAAGGACATGCTAACAAGCGCTCTATTCCCACTTTAAGTCGAAGCAGATCATAATCTTCCGCGCTCCGTAATTTCACCCCAGCCACAAAAATGGCTACCGGCAGGATGTCAATGCCCCAGGCCCCATATCCAGCTTGTTTGGCTGCGATTATCGTTGTGCCACATCCGACAAAAGGATCGAAAACACGGGATTGCCCTGGTTGAGCTCCAAATTCCCGCAGGAAAGCGTCCACCAGCGCAGCCGAGAACCCCTCTTTGTAAGAAAACCAGCGATGAATGGGCACCGTCTTATTGGGCACATAAGTCACCAATTGACGCATGCCGAGGCGCTCCTCCATCGTAGGAAGGAATCTCTTTTCCAGACTAACTCGCTCATCGGTTCGGCTGCCGCCGATTGTTTGCGCTCTCACTATCCTCCTTCACCAATTGCCCCAGATTAGCTGTTCGCTCCACAACCTATAATCTATGATACCTCATTTCGGCTGAGTCATCCTTGCCCCTCATCAATACGCCCCCAGCCAGCACACCCAGGACAGTTCATCCCTCACGGTGTTAAACAGACGCTCGTCCGCTGTCCAGAACTCACAATTCATCATCTCGGCCAGAGCAAGGTAGTGAGCGTCATAGGCCGCTGGACGATTGAAGCGGGTCGCCAAGGATTTGTTCATCGCGCTCCTCTCGCAGCTCCCGCAACATCTCGACCGAGTCGGGTAAAGGACTCCCTTCTCGCCGCTCTAGAATCTTCTGGCGCAGGGCACGCGCTTCTGCCAACCAGTCCTCCATACGAGCCCGGTGCGCCTCCTTTTCCTCCTGCAGTCCTTCCAAAACAGGCACGTACGCATTGGGCTTAACATCGTGCTCTTCGAAGTCCTCGATCTCCATAGTGTGCTCTTCGTTCCAGATACGTTCCCGGTCCTCGTCGGGTAGGGCGAAGTACTCTCCGACTGTCAATCCGCCCAGGAATGGGTCGGCTTCCATCAGGGACGGGTACTCGTCTTCCACCTTAGCCAACTCCTGTTGAATGTAGTCTCGTAGCCCTCCCTTGTCTATCATGAGCTTTGTCTCAGGCAGGCGTTGGAGGTCAGGGACTAACACTTTCAACTGCTCTCGTTCCCCCGGGCTGAGCCCTCGGATGAGTCTAGCTACCTGCACTACCCGATGAGGGACCTGCGCCACTCTCTGTGCCACGCGATTCACCTCCCGCCAAGCTTCTTCACAACCTGCCGTCCTCGCTCGAGCAAGTCCGGGAAGCACGAACAGCCCAGGATCTCGTTAATGTAGCGAAACAATGGCCGGAGCTCAGCCCACGGCGCCTCAATCTTGTACGACATTTCCCCTCCTCCCGTCCTCGGGAACGGCCTAGACGCTTGGCACGCTCTGCTAGGCATTAAGCGCCTTCATCTTGCGGTAATAGTACTCCCACTTCTGAGCCTTAACCTCGTAAGGCACTCCTCGCATATGATTCCCCTGGTGCGCACGCAGCTCAAGGCCACATCTTGCTTGTTCCTTCTTGATTACCAAGAAGGGCAAGATAGCCCTCAAAAAAGGCTCCGCCTTCTTGGCAGCTATGCGCCATTCAAAGTAGGCCTTGCGATTATAGCCATCTTTTCGTTTGCCCCTCACCGGACAGATAGAACCACCATACTCTCGTTGCAGCCACTCTAAAAGTTCTATCGTAGTAGTTGACATCTTGCAGACTAGAATATAGACTGGCTTGTTGATGTAGATACTGCCATCAGTGTCTATGTATGCCGCCGCTCTGATAGCTTTCTCTCGTTCAGTGAGCGCTTCGGTTTCTTCATAAGCCGTCGCCTTGCCATCAGCCAAGTTAACTATCTCGTACATACCTATCATTCCCCCTCCCTGATCTTCGTGTGAATTATACTCCCCCCCTCCCAAAAAGCAAGCCCATCTTCAGCCCGAGAAGTAGCGCTACCGTCCGGATGGAGTCTGTTGGCAACGGCTTTCACCGCTCCCTCCGCGCTCAATTCTCAGCCAGCACATCATAGGCCCGCCGCCGGGCCAGGTGGAACGAGGGCCAGCTTCGCCAGCGAGTGCTCTCCTCCATGCTCTCCAGACGGTAGCGCAGATGGCCGCGCAGTACCTCCCGCTCCTCGCCCGTTACCCGGTCTATGGCCAGCACCAGTGCGGGCACAGCATCTTCGGACAGGCGGGTCAGATAGTAGGCGTCCAGTTTGCCGCTAGCCTGGTAGCGAGCCAGGTTCTGCCTGGCGATAAAGGCGTCAGGATTGATGGCGTTCAAGGTGATCAAAAAGCCCAGGACGGCCACGAATGCGCCGATAGCGAAACGGTCGGGCCCTGTCCCGAGCCTGTCGAGGGGCCAACGCCACAGGGTGACCAAAAACCAGATGAAGGCCACCGCCAGCCAGACCATGAAGACGTGGCTGTAGAGCCGTAGTTGGGTGTAGCCATAGGCGGCCTCGTAAAGGCGCAGCCGCTGGAAAGCCGAGGCCAAGATGACCAGCACCAACCCGGCCATGAGGCTGCTCAACCCGTTGAAGACTTGCACCTGCCGACCCGTCTCGCGGCGTGTCAGCCAGCGGAGGCCCAGGATCAGGCCCAGCGTCAGCACCGACACGGCCAACAACTCGAAGAAACCGCGCCGGGCATATTCGGCGTAGGTGTAACCCTCCACGGTGATGTTGGCCTGTCCGCCGAACAGGTAGGCGAACTGAATCCAGACAAACACCAGGAACAACAAATCCACCGAGATCAGCACCGTCGCCGCCTCGACGAAGCCGAGTCTTACGACCTGGGCCAGGCTCCCAAGCGCTTTCTCCAGAGCGCCCTGGTCGTCTGACGCCTGGCTGCGGCCCAGCGCGTAGGCCAGACCGCCGGCCAGGAACCAGGTAGCTCCTAATACGATGATCCCTCGCCAGAGCAGTTCCAGTAAGTCGGGCGAGATTTCGAGGCTGAAAAGGTCTTTCAGGTAGTCAGCGAAGACCAGATCGGCCGAGGCCAACAGGAGGGTGAAGATGACCAGCACTGGCAGCGCCAGGAGGAGTCCTCGGATCACGGGCAACAGGTTGCGGCTGCCTCGCCGACGGACGGCCTTCAGATCCATGCTGGCCGACACCAGGGGCGCTGGCTGGATCAGGGCATTGCCTGCCGTGCGGAGGAGGACGATGGGGTATCCAATCAGTCCCAGCCGTTGCGGGTAGCCGGCGGCGTAGAAGTGGGCGATAAGCCCCAACAGCGCGAGACTGGCCACTACGTTGAGGAAGGTAACGAAGGGATTGGCCCGCACGAAGACCATGCTGGCGAAGAAGATAAGCGGGGCCAGCAGCCAGAGGTTGCTCCGAACTGGTCGCGTCCCCTCCAGCCGGCCCAGGCCAAAGAGCGCGGCCATTAGCAAGAGCACGAAGAGGGGAGCGGAAATGCCCAGGGCTTTGCCGTAAAAGAGCAGGTCCACGCCCCAGCCCAGGGCCAGGGCGACCAGCAGAATGCGGGTAGGTGGCTTGGTGCAAATCATGGCTCATTTCTCCTTATCCCATTGGTCACAAGTTAAGGATTTCTCCAAATTGTCAAGTCGGCTTGGCTTATCTCGCATAGTGTGGTATGATTTGCGACATGAGCGAGAAAGCCAAGACCAGAAAGAAGAAAAGTACGGTGCGCCACACGCGCGCCATTCAGCGTGATCGCAGCATGCGTCCGATTGCTGCGCCTCCCGCCGAGCAAGTGAGCGCCCGGCTGCAAGAAGTGATTCTGCCGGCAGCCCAG
>Ga0268276_1000898_pt1 | contig 32082 bp, 26 predicted proteins | sample saktaG_4_FD_190145 | JGI IMG/M metagenome (GOLD analysis project Ga0268276, IMG submission 190145) | Saline water microbial communities from Sakinaw Lake, British Columbia, Canada - sak_2010_1_5_45m | ecosystem: Environmental > Aquatic > Non-marine Saline and Alkaline > Saline ...
TCTAATAAATGATGCCTGGCGTCAAAGTTGAAACCTTCAATTTTTTCCTGGGCTGATTCAATGGCGCCAGAAATCATTCCCGCTTGAATGGGTTCGTCTTCTGGAATTTTTAAAGCAGACATTAATCCTTTTATCTTGTCTCCTCCAAAAATACGCATTAAGTCGTCTTCTAAAGAAACAAAAAATTGCGTACTTCCTGGGTCGCCTTGCCTGCCAGACCTGCCTCTTAGCTGATTATCAATTCTTCTTGCATCATGCCTTTCTGTCCCCATAACATGCAATCCTCCTAACTCCTTAACTTTTTGGGCTTCCTCAGGGCTCGGAGGGTTACCGCCCAAGACAATATCAACTCCTCGGCCCGCCATATTTGTGGCAATGGTTACAGCCCCGCTTTTTCCTGCTTGAGCTATGATCTCTCCTTCCCTTTCATGGTTTTTTGCGTTTAAGATATTGTGCGGTATGCCTTTTGTTTCCAGCAGTTTGCCCAGATACTCATTTCTTTCAACAGACCTTGTGCCGACTAAAATCGGCTGGCCTTTTTTGTGAAGCTCTTCAATTTCTCTGATAACCGCTGTAAATTTTCCAGCTTCTGTTTTAAAGATTTTATCAGCAAAATCCTGCCTTACGACAGGTTTGTTAGGTGGTATAGCAACAACTTCAAGTTTGTAAACCTTATCAAATTCCTCAGCAGAAGTTAAAGCAGTTCCCGTCATGCCAGATATTTTTTTATACATCCTGAAATAATTTTGGAAAGTGATTGTTGCCATTGTTATCGACTCTGGCTTTACAACCACGCTTTCTTTTGCCTCAACTGCCTGGTGAAGCCCAGCAGACCACCGGCGGCCTGGCAAAATTCTACCCGTAAATTCGTCTATGATTAAAATCTCTCCGTTTTTAACTGTGTAATTTACATCTTTTATAAACAACGCCTTTGCTCTCAAAGCCGACTCTAATTGATGAGTTGTTGCAATATCATTTTCTAACCAAGGATCAGAACCCAAACTTTTTACAACCCTATTCTGGCCCTCGTCTGTAAAAACAGCTGTTTTCATTTTTTCATCTAGCTCATAATCTTTGTTCTTCTCCAACGGAGCTATAATTCTTGCAAACTGATAATATTTTTCTGTTGCTTCTTCTGCCTCGCCAGAAATTATTAAAGGCACTCTGGCTTCATCAATTAAAATTGAGTCTACTTCATCGACAACAACAAAATTAAAACCCCTTTGAACTTCCTGATTTTTATCGTAGATCATATTATCTCGTAAATAATCAAAGCCGAATTCATTGTTGGTTCCATAAGTAATATCAGCCGAATAAGCGTCTTTTCTTTGGACTGGCTTTAAATAATCTTGTATTACTTTAAAGCTACCGACTGTATCGCGCTCTTTATCTTCCTCGGCGTTTTTATATTCTTTGTCATAAACATAACCAGACTCATTTGTAATGCACCCTGTCGAGAGGCCCAAAACCTCATAAATCTGGCCCATCCAAACCATGTCTCTTTTCGCCAGATAATCGTTTACTGTAACAATATGCACGCCTTTACCTTCAAGCGCGTTTAAATAAACTGGCAATGTGGCAGCTAAAGTTTTTCCTTCTCCTGTTCTCATTTCAGCGATTTTGCCCTGATGTAAAACAATTCCTCCAATTAGCTGGCAATCAAAATGTCGCTGGTTCAAAGTTCTCTTTGAAGCTTCCCTAACCAATGCAAAAGCGCTTGGCAAAATATCGTCCAAAGCTTCGCCTTTCGCCAGCCTATCCTTAAACTCTTTCGTTTTTTCTTTTAACTGTTCTGCGGAAAATTTTGCAAATTCCGGCTCAAAAGAATTTATTTTATCTATTATCGGCTGAAGCCCTTTTATGAACTTTTCATTAGGATCGCCGAATATTTTTTTTAAAATAGACATATATATAAGAATATACGAAAACTCCGCGTTTTTCAAGCAGAAAAAAGCGGGGTTTATATGAAAGATTTATATGCTTCTTTTGGCTCTTCTTTGCTGTCTGCGAGCTTTATCGATTTTCTTAAATTTGTATTTTTCAATTTCTATTTTCAGTTCGTCCTTCGCTGAAACAATGGCCTTATATAGGTCGTCTGCGTTGGACGAAACCATCAAGCTTCTTCCAGGAAGGCTCACTCTCGCCTTAGCCAAAAAAATTTCTCCCTTATTGTGGTGCTTAGTCTCCTTTTCTACTTCAACAAAAACTTCTGCCAAGGTTTTCCCTATTTCATCTTCGCGTTTCAAGATATTTATAAACTTCTTGAGCACATCGAATTTAGATTCAACAAACTTTTGTATAGCTGGTGTTAGTTCTAAATTTTTAGCAGTTATTATAGTCCTCATGTTTTTACTATTTATTCAAATACGTATTTAAATATGTGCTTGGTTTTATGTCGCTATTTTATCAAATCCCACCAACTGCACTTCCAACTGAAGGGAAATGCCGAAAGTTTTTTTGACCTCTTTTCTGGCCAAGTTTATTAATTTTAGCACATCTTTGGCCTTAGCCCCACCCAGATTTATTATGAAATTAGCGTGTTTCTCTGAAACTTGCGCCTTGCCCATTCTCTTACCTGACAAATTACACTTTGAAATTAAATAACCGGCTGGTATCGTACCTTTTTGGTTGTACTCGTTAAGCTCGGGGAATTTTTTGAGCAATTGTTTATTTTTAATCACTGTTTCAGGATTAACAAAAGTTGAACCAGCCGAAGGAAAGTTTATGGGGTGATGAATCTCCCTGTAATTTAAAAATTCTTTTATTTTTCTTTTAATCTCGTTTATATCCTTTTTCTTAAATTTTAGAACAGCTGAAATAATTATTAAATTTTTATCCTTTTTGAATATACTGTTTTTTAAAGAAAACTGGCATTGTTTTTTTGTTAGACTAACAAGCCTTAGCGTTTTTAAATTCAGCGCTTCAACGGTTTCCACTGTATTAGAAATCCTTGTGCCGAATGCTTGCGCGTTTCCATATATGGCTCCGCCAACAGTCCCTGGAACGCCAGCTGACCACTCGAGCCCGGAAAGTCCCGTATCTGCTAACATATATGCCAGTTTTGTTAAATCTGCCCCAGCTCCGACAAAAGCTTTATTCTTTTGAAAGCTTACTTCTGAAATATCTATTTTTATTACCAATCCATTAAAACCTTTGTCAGAAACTAGAAGGTTGCTACCCCCTCCCAAGATAAACACGGGCAACTTTAATCTCTTAGCAAATCCCATAGCGGACATTAAATCTTCTTTTGTCTTTGCAATAAAAAAATATTTAGCAGAACCACCTATTTTATAGGTTGTATAATCTGCCAATAAGATATTCCTCTTTATTGTGTTTAAAGTTTCTGCTGAACCTTTTTGCATAAATTAGTCTTTTGTATCAAAAAAGCTTATTCTTCCAAGTCTCTGGTGTTTTTTCATTGATGATTTCTAGATCAAGGTAGTATTTGAATTCTTTGGTCCCCTTAGCTTTTATATAATCAATCATTTCCCGCAAACCGCGCTCTAAAGAATATTCGGTTTTATATCCCAGAAGCCTTCGTGCTTTTTGCGCAGAACAATTGGCCAATTTTATCTCGCAAGGACGATCGGCTGCATAGACCGGATTTAAATCGAAATTTAAAAGTCTGGCTATAGTTTGGGCAAGATAATTAACAGTTATAAATTCTTCGTCCGGGCCAATATTAATTACTTGCCCCGAAACATTATCGGCGAAAGCGAGCTTCTCTAAAACCTTAACATCATCTTGAACAAAACTAAAGCACCTTTTCTGCTCTCCGTCTCCGTAAATTATCGGTTGACGGTTTTGAAGCATTAAATTGATCATTATTGCGGCAACATTCCTGTATGGATCGTCGTATTTTTGGCGCGGACCGATTATATCGTGCGGTACGGCAACCACAAATTCCATCTCATGGACTTCAGCCAAATTGCGCAAAATCAATTCAGATGCATACTTGGCAATCCCATAAGGGTCATTTGGATTAGGAATCATGTCTTCTGTAAAGGGAACTGTATTTTCTCCATATCGTGCCATGCTGGAACAAAATATAAAACGTTTTACTTTGTTCTGGATAGCAGACGATATAACCGAGACGCTAGCTTCTACAATATTCTTAGTAATAAAATAGGGGCTGAAAACGCTTAAACTTTTGTATGCAGTAGCCGCACAATGATATACAACGTCTGCTCCCTTCATGACATTAATCATAGAATTTAAAAAAACGCAGTCGTCTTTGTAAAACTCTGCTTTGGCTGGCACGTTGTCTAAATATCCCCCCAGAAGATTGTCACAGCCTACAACCCTATGTCCTTCTTTGATAAATGAGTCTGCTAAGTGGCTCCCCAAAAAACCAGCTATACCTGTAATAAAAATTGTTTTAGGCATAATAATTTTACATTTGCATGATCTGCCAATGCTAAATTTACTGCTTCCTATACGCGGTGAACTAGAAAAGTCGGTTTATTTTTGATCTAGTGGACGGCCCCACGTATCCTGTGCCAGCCGATAATCCTAATGGGGTTAAAATTTCAGAAGCATATTTTTCCTGAAACCTTATAACTGCGGCTTTTGTTAAGCTGGCAAAATTTCCGGTAACCAAGCCTTCTGGATAAATATCTGCTCCCTGATTTCTCAAAAATGTCTGCAAGCACCTTACTTCGCTATTTCCCATCATCCCAAAATATAGATTAGAGCTTATTTTGAAACAAGTTGTTTGTCCTCCAGGATTGCTTTTCTGAGCCTGAAGCTTCGCTATTTCTTCTTTTAAAACAGCTATCTTATCTAAGAGTTGCTGTATCAATTCTTGATCTGCCACTGGCGCATTTCCTGTAATATAAATGGCGTAGGTGTAAGGATAACTTGGCTCAATTCCGTCATAGACTGATGAAAATTTCTCCGATTGAAGCAGGGGTATAATAATAAGCGTCTTATAGTCTGTTCCAAATTTATCTATGTTAATCTGACCCTTCACATCTTTATTTAATACAAAGAAATCAACTGCGTAGCTCCCGCCAGAATCTTGCACTATGTATGGCACTTTAAAATCTCCGGTCAGGCTTGAAAAATCCATCTGCAAATCTCCTGAGCCACCAATAAATTTTATCCAATTCCCCGACCAATTTTCGGCAACGTTGCTTACAGATAAAGAAACATTTCCTGTAAGCGGCAAAAAATTGAGCGAAGGAAGAATTTTAAGGCTTTTTAAATTTTGGTTTACATAACAATATTTCTGCCCCCCAGAGCAATCGTTTAGAGCGACAGCGATTGCCCAATCAGTAAATATTTGTGAAAAATCTTTCTTAAATCCGACTTTCTGCAGGGCGTAATTTATGCTACTAGCGCCGACATATTTTGACTTTAAGGATTCTGTTAATGAATTTATTCCGTAGTGGTCAACAAGATAATGCGCGAACATGCTCGCGGACGCATAGTCATATTTGGTACCATGCCAGCCCAGCAAGGAATCTGATGGATTTTCTATAAAATCTTTGATTCTCTGTTGCAAATTAGAACCCTGATAGTTGTCGTCGTAGCCTAAAATAGTTGATGAGTAATCTGCCCTCGCCTCGTTTAGCCAAGTGTCTTCCTCAACTCCAAAGGTTTTATTTTTTTGATTGAAGGTTATTAGGTGCGTGAATTCGTGCCCCAGCAATACTTTTACATTCGGATCGGTTGCTTTAGAAACAGAAATGTAGAGCATTTCTCTTTCGTTGGATATCGGCACCTGGATTTTTTCATATTCATCGGCTTCCCTGAAATATCCTCCTTCTGTGGCATTCATTGATTCGAACAAAACAGTAATCATCGTATCTTTATCTATGCCAGGACTCCATTCTGAACCGAAAAAAGAAGTCAGGGTCGGATAAATATTTCTATCAAATTCGCTAGATACACTGTCTAAATTGGATAAAACTTCTGCTTGTTTTGATGGCGTCTGTGTGTCCCACCAGGGTTTTTCTACATAAAAATATAATCTTGCACCTATCTTTACTAAAGTTGATGGCAATTGCGTCCTGCCACTGGCATCAAAACCTTTATCCACATTAAAATTAACAATGTCCCCCACATTGGCAGCATAAGCAGAATTGCTGGCGCCCAATAAAAATACTAGGAAAATTAAAGTTCCGGTTATTAAAAAGAGTTTTTTGTGGCCGCTGTAGAATTTCATATCTTTATAGTATCACGTCGTTTTTTTTATGACCAGACCCTGCATATCACGCGGCCACGCTACCAAAGGAAAAGTTTTACGGCCTTTAGAACAATTTCGATATCAAAAAGAATGGAACGATTTTTAATATAATATAAATCGTATTCAAACTTTTCATACCCTTCCTGCACGGATTTAGAGGCCTTAAAATTAATCTGCGCCCAGCCCAAAAGCCCTGGCTTGATCAAATACCTCTGCATATAAAACGGAATTTCATTCTCAAAGATTTTAGCATGCTCTAAGGGCTCTGGCCTAGGCCCCACAAAACTCATATCTCCCTTTAGAATATTCCATGCCTGTGGTAACTCGTCTAAATGAGACTTTCTTAAAAACTTACCGACACGAGTAATGTTTGCGCCTTTTTTTTCGCGCCAGAGCCCGCTGTCCTTTGGGTTGTCTGTCAACGTCCTGAACTTGTAAATAGTAAAAAGCTCGCCGTCTTTACCCGGCCTTCTTTGGGTAAAAAATACCCCGCCCTTAGAATCTATTTTTATTGCCAGAGCTATGAAAGGTAAAAAGACGACAAGCAAAACCGATCCGATTAAAGAGAAAAAAATATCAAACAATCTTTTTATAACCTGTTCGAGTCTGTCTTCCGGCCTCGAAATCTTCTCTAAAAACCAGGCCTCGTCAAGATATTTTACAGACACCTTCTTGGTTATTGCTTCGTATAAATCGTTAAAATATATATATTCTAACCTCAAAGGGAGATTAGAAAAAATCTCTCCGATTAAGTCGTTGCTTGTTGTGGCTAGCAATACAGAAGAAACCCCCTTTTCTCCAATTATTTTTTTTAACTCGCCTATGTCCTCGAGCGCGCTTACGCCAGGCACAACAAACTGGTATTTTCCTTGCCCTTGAAAATAGGCCGGGTAAAAAACTGCCGAGATGTCGTAATTTTTATTTATCTGGGGCAGTATTTCTTCCAATTCCGGCTTAAAACCAATAATAACCATTTTTTCTTTGACGCCTCTAATCTCCAAAACAAAATTAAATAAATGCCTCCACAAGAAAAACAAAATATCAAAAATCAGAACATTTAATACAAGGATTGTTTTGGGGGTCAGTCCAAAATCTGGCCGGAAATAAAAATATGCCATGCCGGAAAACACGGCGACAAAAGAAAAAATTATTATGTTGAAGGTGAAATCCAGAGGCTTTTTTAAAAAATTTAAATCGTAAAGATTCAAAACAAAAATCACAGCCAGCCAGAAAATATAAACTGGCAAAAACACATAAAAAATATTTTTAAAATCACAAATAAGCCCGCTGCTTCTTACTGTCAGCGCCAAATATAAAGAGACATACGCTACCAGCACATCTCCTAAAAAAATAATTATGCTTGCATACTTTTTTTGAATCATGGTTTACTTCCTGCCTATTAAATCTGCGTAAGTTGCCCTTATCCTTTCAAAAACGAGTTTCTCGTCGAAGTATTTTAAAGCATCTGCCCTGGCATTTTCTGCAATTTTTTTCATCTCCTGCGGATTACTTAACAAAAATATAATTGCCTCCGACAGTTTTTGAGGATTTCTAGCGGGAACCAAAATGCCGTTTTCTTTATTTTCTATCTCTTCGCGACAACCCCTAATGTCGCTTGCCACTATCGGTTTTTTTTCTGACATGGCTTCCAAAACAGATACCGGCAGGCCCTCTCTATGAGAAGGAAATACGAATATATCCATTAGGGGGTATATTTGGTCAACATCATCCCTTTCTCCCAAAAATATGACATTTTTTTGCAAGCCGTAATCGTTTATGGTTTTAAAATCCAATGCATCTTTCTTGCCAGGCTCTTCAGGGCCGACCGACAAAAGAGTAATATCGGGAAAAACTTTTATAGAAAGCTTAAGCGCTTCAAATAAATCAAGATATCCTTTTTCTCGGACCAGCCTTGCAACAATGCCCAGTACCCTGTGGCCCGCTGGAATGCCAAAAGATTTTTTCTTTTCATTAACAAGCTCCTCTGAAAATCTATCAGAATCGAATTTCATAAGATTCACGCCATTGCCAAGATATCTGATCTTTTCTGGAGGCGCTATTCTTTCTTTCTCTAAGGTTTCTATATCTTCTTTGTTGACAGAAAAAATTGAATCAGAAAATTTTGCTGCAATTTTCTCAATGAAAATAAAAAACCTCCTTTTAAAAAACTTGTGGTTATCGCCAAAATATAAGCCGTGTATAGTATTTATTATAACAGGAATTCCTGCCATTTTGGCAGCCAACTGTCCCAATAACCCCGGCTTTGGGTTGTTAGTGTGCACTATATCAAATTTCTCCTTTTTAAAGTAGCTCCACAATCTGCAAAGGGTGACCAAATCATACAGGGGGCTTATTCTTCTTTTTATTTTTATGTTCTTAATTTTTATGCCCTCTTTTTTTATATCCTCTGACCATTTGCCCTGGGTGCATGCAACATAAACATCATACCCCTCATTAACCAAAAACTTTAATTGCGAAAGAAGCAAAAATTTTACAAATGCGTCTGTATTGGCAACACAACAAATCTTAATTCTTTTATCGCCCATTATTTTTGTACCAATCAATTGTTTTTATTAAACCTTCTTTTATGCCAATTTTAGGTAGATAGCCAAAAATTTCTTTAATCTTTGAAATATCTGCGCGACTATGCAAAACATCGCCGATTCTAGCATCTTTATAATCTGCTTCTATATCTACTTTTAAAATGGTTTTTAACGTTTCTAAAAGTTGATTCAAACTAATCTGATCTCCACATCCAACGTTAAACACTTCGCCGAAGCCCCTCCCCGAATCGGCAGACAAAAGGTTTGCGTCTACTACATTATCTACAAAAGTGAAGTCTCTGCTCTGTCCTCCTGTGCCATAAATAACGGGCTTCTCTCCTTTTAATAGAGCTGTAATAAATTTAGGAATTACCGCTGAATATTGAGAGCTTGGATCTTGCTTCGGGCCAAAAACATTAAAATATCTTAAGCAAATTGCTGGCAAGCCGTAAAGCTTCCAGAAAATTTGGCAATATCTTTCTCCTGCATATTTGGTCAAAGCATACGGGGAAATGGGCCTTATCGGAAAATCTTCTTTTTTTGGCAACTCGGGATTGTCGCCATAGACCGAAGAGGATGACGCATAAACAAATCTTTTAACTCCCTCGTCTCTTGCTGCAACCAATAAATTCAGCGCGCCATTAATATTGGCGTTATTAGATTTTATAGGATCTTTTATCGAGCGCGGAACCGAGGGAATAGCCGCCTGGTGCAAAACAAAATCAACACCCTTCACGGATTTTTTTGCAGTTTCTGAATCAGCCAAATCTCCCTCAACTAACTCAAAATTTGGGTTATTTAAAAATTCTTCAACATTTTCTTTCCTGCCGGTGGAAAAATTGTCTACAACTCTTACGAAATCTTTTTGCTCCAATATCCTCTTAACTATATTGGATCCGATAAAACCTGCCCCGCCGGTGACTAGATATTTTTTCATATTTTTATGTTAAATTTATTTTTTTTGTTAACAACAAAAGAATTATCGTTCCGGTAAAATAGGAGAATGCCAGCGAAAATGTAGCCCCATACAGCCCAAAAACTGGCGTGAGAAAAATGGCCAACAGTATATTTGATACAACAGTAAACATAGAAGCAATATTCGCCAGCTTTGCCCCATTTATTCCTTCTGAATAAAGAATCCAATTATAAAGCTGGTATATTATTATAAAAACATTAGCTAAAGCAAAAAATGCAATCAGCAAAAAATAAATCGGGTACTTGCTTCCATATAAAGATAAAATTATCCATTCTAACGCAAAAGACAGAGGCAACCCGAATAACAAAATTATTGGAGGTAACTTGTTTATCTTTTTCAATATTGTTATCTTTTTAAGATGTGCAGAAACCATGGGGAAAAAAACAGTTATAAAATTATTCATCAAAAAAAATACCATTCCTATAGAAGAAAAGTAATATGCGTTATAAATACCCACGCTTTCCACGCTTAAATTTTTGTTGACAACCAAATCGTTAAAACTAGGCAAGAAGGCAAGGCAAACGTTGCCTAAAATAGTGTAATTTCCGTAACGAAATAATTTTTTTGCCCAAGGAATGTTAATCTTAAAATTTATATATTTACGAACGCTGGCAATAGCTATTAATGAAACGATGGCATAAGCAAAAGATATAGAAAGCACAATTGATCTAAAAGACTCGCGCCCTGCTAGCATGAATAAAAACAAGCAAGCGAGTATTGCTACACCGTAAACCATGCGGAAAACAGCCAGTTTCTTCATCTGGTTTATACCTTTCAAAATGTTGGTTGACACAGTGTATACGGTAAAAAAATCAGCAAAAACAATGGAAAATATGAAAATCTCAGGAGGCACAGAGAATATGCTAGCCAGCTGCCTGTAAAAGACAAGAAAAATTATTGTAAACACGCAAGAAAAAAGCAAAACCAGCCAGAAAGAACTTGATATGATGTCTTTTTGTTCTTGTTTGTCCCTGGTCCCGGCGCAATACTTTATAGCGGCCGTGCTAAATCCCCAAATCATCAAAATGTGCAAAAACATAGTAACAGCGTCAACCAAAGCGTACTTACCGTATTCTTCCGGACCAAAAACCCTTCCGCTGATCACCTGGAAAGCAAATACGCAAAAGGCTGCTACGCCGTATCCTAAAACAATATAAAAGAGATTTTTAGCGAAAAAATATGCGCCCTCAGACATATCTTCCTTAAAAATATGCCTGTATGGAAAAGCAAGGATTCTACGTATTAATTTTTCGAAACCAGTTAAGTTCATTTAGATATTTTAATTTATCAAAACTCAACGCAGACACGCACAGAAGAGCCAAGAATGCGGGCATGCGCACGCGCATCAAAAGCCCGAAGTTATTTATAAACAAAGCTAAAAGGCCTATAACCATAACGCTAAAAATAAGCAGCGGCATAGCTTGCCACAACCTCTTTTTGAAAGAAGCCCTGATGCCAGTGATTATAAATATTAGCAGGACATACCAGGGGAAAGTTTCGATAAGGGCGAATAGCTGTTTTGAAAACTTTAATTGCCACGGAAACGGCCCGAGCAATACGCTGGTAGTGGACTTAATATATCCCAGAAAATCATTGCTTACTTCGAAAGAAGAATCCAGCCCCACAACCGGAACGGGTTTTACTGAGGAGCCGCCAGGCGCAGATCCCGGCATTAACATGATCGGAGTAACAGTGGGCTTAAAAGCGAGTTGCCTATAGACATTAACCATTTTAGGATTTACAAAAGTTTTTATAGAATTTATTCCAAAATAACCCTCTCCTGCAGAAATCTGCGGCACAGAGCCCAAAATCAAAATAAATACAAAACAATATACGAACCTTTTCTTTATATGTATTTTGGGAAATAAAACCCAAGATAATATAAAAGTAGCAATAAGGGAATATCCTATGTAAAAACGGAAGTGCGTGGAGCCGGCTATTGCCAGATATAGAAACAAAAATCTATACCAAGTGAATTTTTTTATAATCTTTATTATCAGCATCAAGGCCAACATTACAAAGAAAATTTCCATTGCCTCTTTTAGCAGTAATCCTGTGTTAAAAACATAGCTTGGATATACGCTGGAAACCAACCCCACAATGAGCGCGCTGGCTTTAGATCCTCCTATGTCCAGTATTATTAAGTACAAAAATACCATGGTAACGGCCACAAGCCAGACATTTAAAATCAAACCTATAATTTCAGCTGGCGCAGTCAATGCATAAATAACACCGAGAATAACCGGATAATAGTGGAGTACGTATAATTCTGGATAACCAAAATTAAAATCCTTTATAGAAAAATTTCCCTGCAAAAATCTATGAGAAAGCGCTACTGCCCCTCTTTGATACGTCAAATAATCACCAACGTGGTCTGAAAAAGGCTGGAAGTCGGTGTAATGCATAAACAATGTGGCGCCAAGATGGATTGCCAGCACTAGCGCAAGAAGAATATACATATTCCTGTCCTTAAAGCCGAACTTTTTTAGAATAATCACAGTCGTACTAGATAGAATAACGAGCAAACCAAGCGCAATTGAAAGTCCGGAGTCAAAAAAGAAGGTTGCAACCAAAATTAAGGCTGTTAAAGCAGGAAGAATAATTTTGTTCTGCAGGCAAATTTTAATTATTGTAGATAAATCCATATTCATTTCTTTGCTGTGAGCGAGAGATAGACGCTCAGCATCTGTGGAGCTATTTTAGAAAAAGCAAAGTTTTCCTCGAAACTCCTTCTTCCGGACTGCCCAATTTTTTTTCTTAGCTCCTGGTCTTTAATAAGCATTTTTAAATACTTTTCCCAGTCTAGCTCGCTGTCTGCTAGAAAACCGTCGTCTCCGCTCTTTATTACATTTTTATTAAAGCCCACAGGGGAAGCAACTGCGGGAACGCCGGCAGCAAAATATTGGATAATCTTTAAGCTGCTTTTCCCCCGGCTGAACGGGTCGTCAGTTAAGGGCATTATACCGATATCAAAATTTCTTATAATACCGGGCTCCTTCTCTTCATTCCATTTGATGTTTTCAACTTCTACTCCTAAAATGTCAAAACCGCTGATTCCTATGCACCTTAAAACAATGGGGATTTCTTTTGCAATTTTCTGCAAGCAATTTACGATAACATCTAAGAACTTTTTTGTGCTCTGGCTTCCCGCCCAGCCAATAACTATTTTCCCATGGTTTGAGTAGTCGCTTTTTGGCAGATATGTTTCTGATTTAATAGCGTCGGGAATCAAATAAACAGTTGCATTATATTTCTTGGCATAATCATACATATTCTGGTTTGCAACAACAACCGCCCTTGAAAGCTTAATAACATCAGCAATCTTATTCCCTAAAAACATTTTGTTCTCGTATAAAACCTGAACCGCGTCATCATAATCTACAACCCAATTTTTGTTTAAAAAGTAGAATATCTTATCGAAAAAAATCGGCAAGCTTGGAAATATTTCCTTCTCAATGACCACCAAATCGTAACTTCTAATCTTAAAAACTACTAGAAATCGTTTGAAATAACGGCTCATCAAATAAAATGCGGATATTTTTTTTCCGGAGTATTTGTCTAACAGATACTTCTCATCAAAAAAGGACTGGGACGAAAAATTTACTTTCTGCTCCCTGAAATAATCAAAAAATTGAAGCAGCCGATAACGGCTGCTCGCCCCGTTTGCAGCATAACGCGGCAGAAAAATAATTTTCATTCGATTGTATAAATTTACTAAAACAGTTTATTTTTCCAGGTTTTTGGAGTTTTTTGGTTGACAATCTCTAAATCAAGATGGTATTTAAATTTTTTGGTACCGCGCGCCTTTATGTAATTAATCATTTCGCGCAGCCCTCTTTCAAGGCTATATTCTGTTTTATAACCTAGCAGCCTGCGCGCCTTATCTGCAGAACAATTGGCAAGCTTAACTTCCTGCGGCCTTCCTTGGAAGTAAACTGTCTTTAATTTAAATTTAAGAATTTTCGCTATTGTTTCTGCTAACTGATTAATAGTTATAAATTCTTCGTCGGGTCCGATATTGATTATCTCCCCGACTACGTCATCACTAAAAGCTAATTTTTCCAGAACTTTTATATCGTCTTGGATAAAACTGAAACACCTTTTTTGCTCGCCATCGCCATAAATAATCGGCTGCCTGCCTTGAAGCATTAAATTAATCATTATTGCGGCAACGTTTCTGTAAGGGTCGTCATATTTCTGTCTGGGCCCAATTATATTATGAGGAACTGCGATAACGTACTCCATGCCGTGGATTTCTGACAGATTGCGTAAAAGTAACTCAGAAGAGTATTTAGCAATACCGTAAGGGTCTTGGGGATTAGGCATCATATCTTCTGTGAAGGGCACTTGATTTGTTCCGTATCTGGCCATGCTTGAACAAAACACAAACCGCTTAACCTTGTTTTGGATAGCGGCTGATATAACTGATATAGTGGCTTCTGTAATATTCTTTGTTATAAGGTGAGGGCTAAAAACGCTTAGACCCTCATAGGCCGTTGCGGCGCAATGATAAACAATATCTGACCCTTTTATAATTTTCCTCATAGAATTCAAAAAGGTGCAATCGTATTGATAAAACTCCGCTCGGTCTGGAACATTATCTAAATAACCGCCGATAAGGCTATCGCACCCCGCTACTTTATATCCTCTCTTTATAAAAGCATCTGCCAGGTGACTACCCAAAAAACCCGCTATGCCGGTGATAAAAATTTTGGGAGCCCTGCCTGAAATAGATGCTTTTTTACCAGCTGAACCTAACTTTGTTTTTTTTACCATAAATAATTTAACTTTATAATTTAGTTTACTGAAGCCGACGATATAAGGTGCTCGCCTAAAGCATTGCTTGAATTATATCCTTGAACTCTTAATAAAAAACGAACAAACACCTGTATAATTTTTTCTATTATTTTCCCAACAAACGACTGAAACGAGATCACCGGATATGAGGCGCCCCTTACACTGATATCTTTAAACCCTGCCATCATTAAAGCCTGCTCCAAGCTTGATTGCGTAAATCCGATATCATGAGTAATGTCGCAATACCTGATTTGCATACTAAAAGGGTTTGCCATATTAGGAACCTTTATCATCAATTTGCCTCCACTCTCTAGAGCCCTGCGAACAAGTTCTAAAAATTCGAACAATCTCTCTTTAGCAATATGCTCTAAAACATCATTCAAAACGATCAAATTAAAATTTTTATTACCCTTCAGAAATTCGAACCCATCTGCCACCGCAACGTCCTTGCTTACATTCTCTCTACAAAATTCAATCTGCTCTTCTGAAATATCGATGCCAAAATAATTTGTGTAACCTGTTTCCTTCAAAAAATATAAAAAATGGCCGGCTCCGCATCCAATATCGAGTATTTTAATATTTTTATTTTCCGGCATTAACCCACCATAATAATACTGGTAGTATTTGCACTGCTTCATAAATCCCCTCTTAGACAGGTCGTTTACTTTCTTGAAATACGTAAAATAATTATCCGCAATATTTTTTTCCATAGCGAGCTTATCTTTAAATACTACTCTAATTCCCGATAAATCTCAAGATATTTATTAGAGCAGACATTTTTTGCTAAATATTTCTTAGCCATTTCTCTACACCTACTTTTCAAATCGCTGTCCTGCAATAGCAGTGAAAGCTTTTCTGCGGCCTCATGCAGATGCGCAGAATCAAATTTTTCAACTATTGTGCCTATTTTATTATTCTCAACAAGGTCTTTTATAAACTTAGACTGCGTATTTGCAACCACCGGCAGGCCGCAGGCAAGATATTCTGCCAATTTTGTCGGAAAAGATGCCTTCCCAAAATAAAAATCATAGATGAAAGATACAGCTATGTCGCTGCCTAAAAGATAGCCCGGCACGTTTTCGGGATCTACATTTAAAATAGTGTAATCGCCTTCATCAATGCCCTTTTGTCTAAAGAACTCCCTTGCGTTTTCTACTCCATTATTTGCCAGAATCAAAAAATGGGCTTTTTTTATTTTCTCTTTTAGGGCATTAAAGAAGTCTGCCATTGCCGGCACATTGTAATAATTCAAAAGACTCCCAGAATAAACCACAACAAACTCTCCGTTCGCGCCGACCGGTCGGCTATTTTGAAACTTAGCCGTGTCTACGCATGTTGGCATCCAGGCTGTTTTAAATTTCGCGCCGCTATAAATGCTTTTAAATATCTCTTCTGATTCGGGGGTTAGAGTTATTAAATAATCAGACATCAAAATACTTCTTTTTTCTAAAAATTTAAGAACTTTATAATATATTGAATCTTTTTTAATGCGCCCTATGTCTACCAGCCCTTCTATCCAAAATCCCCTAGTATCAAAAATAATTTTTACTTTAAATATTTTTTTAAGCAGAAACACAGAAAACAACGGCAGATAAGACCTGCAATGGATAATTTCAATTTTTTGGGAGGCTACCACATAAAAAGACACCAAAAAACAACGCAAAACATTAAACGCCATTAAAAGGGGGCTGTGTTTAAAATACTTCAACCTATACCAAGCTATGCCAGCATCCTCTATTGTTTTCGACAATTCCTTAGCTTTACCCAAATCTTTTTCCAGGCTAATTAAATAAAATCTTATGTTATTTTTACTCAAATCCTCCAAATACGGCAAAACCTGCGCCCGACCCAAAGGGTCAGTCATACCATCAAAAGTTATGTATAATGATTTTATTTCTTGAGGCATATAGAATAAATCTTTAACAGCTTGCTTGCCTTATTTTTCAAGGAATATTTTTGCGCCTTTCGCTTGTTATTTTCCGATATATTTTGCCTAAGTTTTTCATTTTTGAGAAGCAGAAGGACCTTTTCTGCAATCTGCTCTGGATTTTTTGGATCAACCAAAAACCCATTTACGGTGTCTTCTACTACTTCAGGAATTCCCCCAACTTTTGTAGCCACGATTGGCAACCCCGATGCCATTGCTTCTAAAAGAGCCACAGAAAATCCTTCGGATAAACTTGGCAGAACAAAAATATCAGATATCGCCATATATCCTGGAATCTTATTGTTGTCAACTTGCCCTATAAAATTTACTTTGTGACCTAAGCCAGCTTTTTTAACGATATATTCTAATTTTTGTCTTTCCGATCCATTCCCCACTAAAAGCACACTTACAGCTGGAATCTCACGACTTATGATTTTAAATGCCTCAATCAGATATTCAATCCCCTTTACAACCTTTAAGCTGCCGACAAAAAGGACAATGTCATCTGCCTCGTCAATTTTTATTTCTCTACGGGTTGCTCGTTGAGAGAAAATGTTAAATTCTTCTAAATTTATAGCGTTTGGTACAACAAATACTTTTACCTTACGATAATTTTCTTGTATCCTTTTCTTCATGTCTTCGCTCAAAGCAATGACCGCGTCGGCGTTATTCAAAACAATTGCAGAAACAGTTTTTTTAAATTTCCATGGGAAATAAATGTCAAAACCCCTGCCGTATACAACATAAGGGATTCCCCAGAAGAGTTTTGCAAAAAAACAAGGCGGTCCCATTTGAATGCTTTGGGAATGAGCTATATCCGGTCTAATCTTTTTTAATAAAAAGAGGCATTTTATCCAGAAAGATACTAAACCTAAAAATTTTATTCTGGGCCAGTCGATCCTGTGTGCAAAAAAATTATCCTCCCGACTTTCTTTCATCAGCCCCTTGTCCAAAGAGGTTATTACGTGAACTTCATTTCCGTTTCTGGCCAGATATCTGGCAATGGCTTGAGTTGCAATTTCTGTGCCGCCAATCCATTTCGGAGGGAACATTGGAGTTATGATTGCGATTTTCATATTGTCAAAAATTTAACCAAAATATGTTTGATGCCATAATTCAAGAGCAAAAATCATCCAAATGGTTCTTGCCCTATATACATTGCCTCGCTCTAAGTTTTTAACCAAACTTTGAATTTTATCCTTTTTAAAAATTTCTCCGACTAAATTACCGCCAAGCAGTGTTTTAGAAATCATTTTTTGCAACGACGGATCAAGCAACCATTTATCAACAGGGGTGCCAAAGCCTTGTTTCGGCCGGTTAATAATCTCTTCCGGGAGCAATTCTTTCGCTGCTTCTCTTAAAATATGCTTTTCTTTTCCGTTTCTAATCTTTAAATTTGCCGGGACAGAAAAAGCAAACTCTATTAACTCCTTATCTAAAAGGGGCAGTCTTTCTTCTACAGAATTTGCCATTGTGGCCTTATCGGCTTTCATTAGAAATTTCTCTGGCAAAAGATTTTTACAATCAATGGCCAACATTTTATTTAGAGGATTTTTCATTTCTAAAGAAGGGGTGTAAGAATTTTCGTCATTCAGATAATCAACGTTGGTCAAATAGCTGATTTCTTCTCTGGTCATATCTCTCATCGTATACCAATGAGCCCTTTCAAATGTAGGCTGACAGAAAAAACTAACAATTCTGTTAAGCTTATTGCCACTGCTGTATAAATCCCCCTTTTGAGGAATCAAATTCAAAAAGGCTTTGGCAATATTTCCTTGTAGACGAGAGGAACTAAAAAAATCAAAATATTTAAGGCCTTTTTTGTAGTTTGGATATCCTCCAAAAAGTTCATCCCCGCCCTCGCCCGCTAAAACAACTTTCACGTGTTTTGCTGCTTCTTTGGATAGATAATAATTATTTATTATTGCCACATCTCCCACTGGCTCATCATAATGCCAGGCAATCTTGGGAATATCCGATGCCACCATATCGGCAGTAATTACTAATTCATGATGAGTCGTTTTCAGATACTGGCTGACAATCTTGGCGTATTTAAGTTCGGAAAATGTTTCAAAACCAACCGAAAAGGTATGAAATTTCTCATCAGAATACTGCCTTGCCAAAGCAACCACTGCTGAAGAATCTATTCCTCCCGATAAGAAGTAACCAACTGGGACATCTGCAACCATTCTTAATTTAATAGAATTCTCCAACAATTCTCTCAATTTTTTAATAAAATAATCATCACTTTCTTCTATTAAATTTTCTTTTATATCCCAATATTTCTGGACAGTTAGATTCCCATTTTCTAAAACTATCATATTGCCCGCTAACACCTTTTCAATATTTTTGAAGAAAGTCCTTTTTCCTAGAGAATATTGGTAAGATAGATAATTATACAAGGTAGTTTCGTCTAATTCCTTCTTAACGCCAACCTCTAAAATAGCTTTAATCTCAGAAGCAAAAATTAACTCTTTGCCATTATAGTAATAGTAAAGTGGTTTTTCGCCGATTGGATCTCTGGCTAAAATTAGTCTATTTTTTTCCTTATCGTATAAGGCGAAAGCAAACATTCCATTGAATTTTTTCACAAAATCTAAACCATATTCCTCATAAGCATGGACAATGACCTCACTATCTGATTTGGAATGAAATTGATGCCCTTTTTTTTCCAGTTCATCCCGCAACTCTTTGAAATTATATATTTCACCATTAACACTAATCCAGACGGTTTTGCCCTCGTTTGCCATGGGCTGCCTTCCTTTTTCTGACAAATCAATGATGCTTAACCTTGCATGACCGAGAGAAACATTTTCATCAATATAAAAACCGCTACCATCTGGTCCGCGATGACCCAAAACAGCTATCATTTTTTTGATTATTACTTCATCCCTTCCGGACTCTTTGCCGTATATGCCGCAAATACCGCACATAAATTAAATATTTAATATTTTTTGAAGACGAACTCATTATTGCCAGTGAATTTGAAAGTAAATCTATTAAACAATGTTTTTCTTGGAGACAATAACTTTGTTGGAGCCTTAATCAGTTTGAATCCTAATTTCTCAACAAAGTTTTTTATTTCTTCGAAAGTGGCACATTCATAAGGATATCCGCCAAGCCAGTCAATAACATCATAAAAGATACTCATGCTTCTATCTTTTGACAACAGAGACACTGTTGGCTGTCCCAAAATTTTTCTTTTCATCGCGCTAAGCAACCTGTATAAAATGATGTATAAAAAGGTGGAATAAACCATCACTTTTTTAATTATTGTGGGCGCTAAATTATAAAATTTCTTGACTTTTAACCAATAACCCGACGAAGGAACGCGATTATAAATAGCTAAAATAAAAGAACCGTTAGATTTCACTAGTTGCGCAGCATTTGCAATGGCTTGAAACACATCGCCGGTGTGATGTAAAACTCCCCAACTATAAACGATGTCTCCTTTGTTTTTTAATTCTTCTATTAAATTTTTATCTAAAACGCTTCCCAAAAAAATATCCCACTGAGAATCTTTCGGCACTAGTGAAAAAAAATTGCTCTTTGTTGTTTTGGTAGCTTCGATACTATATTTATCAACATCAAAACTAATAACTCTTTTACACCGTAATTTTAAAGCTCCTAAAGAAAAAATGCCGCTCCCGCAACCAATATCAATAAAGACCTTATTAGCGTATTCATTCTCCGGCAAATATTTCAAAAGTGACTTTTCGGCGCTGTTAATTTGTTCCTCGCCCAAGGAATTATTAACATAATCAACCCAATTTCTACCGAAAGAAAAAGTGGCTTTATTTTTCATATTTGATTTATTAGATTATTAATTCATGCATAAATTAATACTTTTCATAAAAATTATCGAGCTTAAGCGCGGAGGCAAAAATTTTAATTTCTTCTTTTGTGAGTGCTCTAAGCAAAAACAAAACGCCGAAATAGATAGCGGCTCCTCCGATAGTCGTTAATAAAATTTTTAGTATCCCAACTGGACTAATAAAATAAATAGCAACGCCCATAATGGAAGAAGCAAAAACGCTTTTGAAAATAAAGGGGATATCAACCTTAAACTTCATATATTTTACTGACTTAAAATACACAATGAGCCCAACTATAAAATAAGCCAGCAATGTTGTAACCGCTGCCGCGATAACGCCAAAATAGGGAATGAAAATGATATTTAGAATCAGGTTGGTAGCCAGTCCAAGACCGAAGGCAAATATAAAGAACCTTGTATTTCTCTGAAGCATTATTATCTGCCCGTATACAACCTGCACGCCATAAACAACCGCACCAAGCGACACCCACAAGACAACAAACATACTATTGAATAAAATAAATTCAGACGTAGTAAGCGATTTTAGTATGGTTTTTGCTAAAACCGTTAATCCAAAAACTGACGGAATTGAAAACAGCAAAAAATATTTTAAAGAATAGGATAAATAAAGCTTGGCCTTGTCAATATCCCCCTCATCGTAAAGCTTAAATATAGTAGATGCCAATATATAAGAAATCGGGTAAATAAAGATTACGGCCAAAATCCCAATGCTATAAGTTGCTGAATAAACGCCCACTGCGGCAGCTCCCTTAAAGAATCCTATTACATACCGGTCGCTGGAATTAATCATAGTATCAAATAAACCCATTAGCAGAAGTGGCAGCCCGAATTCTAAATATGGGCGCAGAATTGAAAAATCTGGAGTAGCGAACCCTAAATGAGAAACAATGGAGCGTAAAGAAAGCGCCAAAACAATAATCCTAACGATTAACAAGGCAACTATTGCGCCAAACAAGCCGAAGCCACATAAAACCCAAGCTGACACTAGAATAATCTCTAAAAGCGTCTGTAAGATTGTTAATAAAGAATATTTTTTTATCTGGGCGAATATCCTAAATGATCCTAAGCTAGCTTGATTTAACGCTTCTAAAATCAACAACGCCGACGCTAACTTAATAAAAAACGAAGCTGACGGGTCATGTAGCAGTATGCTGGCAAAAGAATTCGAAAATAAAAATAAAAATAAGGCAAAAAATACACTAACGAATAGAATAGTAAATATAACTGTAAAAATTCCCTTGGCAACTTTTTTATTGTCTTTTTCTGCCGGCAAAAACCTTACTGGAGCCGAAGTCAGGCTAAGCACCATAAATGACGTTATTAACCCGACTGTAATTAAAATTTGCGCCCAAATGCCATAGCCAGCAGCCCCTATTGTTTTGGTCAAAAGCGGAAGCAGCACCAGGCCCCTGAAATTTGTGAAAAACTTAGCTATTCCAACCAATGCGATTCTTTTAATAAATATTCTATGCTCGGACATAATTATCTTTTGAGCTAATTAGTTTAATAAACCTTAAAATTGATTTTTTTACTTTCAAAAAGAGCAGATAAAAAAATTTAGTTTGATTTTTATTCAGAATAAAGGAAAGAAAAAGCATAGAGCAGTGGGCGAAAGAAAAATGAAATTTAAAGGATTTTAAAACATTGTTTCTACCCTCTTGTTTGTCTCCGTTTAATATCTGGTAAGAGCCCAAAAATGCTAATCTTTGTCCATAACACTTAGGGCAGAAAATCTTTAATTCTTCTCCGTGTTCTTCCAAAAAATCTTTTAACGATATAACGATTGGTTTTATATTGTTTAGCAATGAAACTTCGGGATGAGAAATGCGGCTACCATGCTCACGATACATTTTGCGTACAATTTTTGGTGTATAAAATATTTTATTGTTGCGATACAATTTCATAAATAACGTATCTTGCATCGCGCCCCAGGAATCTGGATTAAATCTATTATTACCTATTGTGTCCCTGCATATCGCCAACACGTAATCTCCCTTGATTTTATCGCATAAATAATCTTTATAAGAAACGTACCCCTCCTCTCTTATGCCATAACCGCTATATTCTCCTGACTCTACATCAATAGAATCAAAGAATAATATTTTAACTCCTTTTGGAGAAAGCTCGGCAAATTTATTTGAAATAGTTTCCAGCGCATCTGGCAAAAACTCGTCATCGTCATCCAAAGGAACAACATATTTTCCACTCGCTAGATCAAATCCTATATTTCTAGCCCTAAGAACATTATTTTCTGTATTTTCCTTGTAAATAATCCTAGGATCGTTAAAACTTTTAATAACCTCTTCTGTATTATCGGTTGAGGCATTGTTGATAATAATCAATTCAAAATCTGAGAATGTTTGATTTAGAACGCTCTTAATTGCCCCAGGCAATAATTTGGCCCGATTATAAGTTAAAATAATTACGCTAATTTTTGGTCTCTTTTCTAAGTTTTTAATTTTATCTTGCATATATAAATTTATTGCCATCCGACATACAAAAAAGTTTCGTGATGCTTGCTACAAACGCTTTTTACGTGTGTTTAGTTTATTTGTGCTACACCATAATTTTTGAACCCCATATCTATATTCTTCTTTTATTACATCAATTTGACATGTCGCTAATAAAGCTTTGAGCTCGTCTCTGTTAAATTCAAAGATGTGGTCGGCATCAGAATATATTAGTTTGAGTCCTAAATCTTTTCTATAGTGATTTAAGTTATATCTATCAAAGTCGGGCATTTCTATGTATATGTATGAAAAAAAAAATTTAAAATTCAACAAAAATTCTTTGGGATTGCCAAGGTGCTCAAGTATATGAGAAAGAATTAAAACATCAAACTTTTTCTTATTTGTTTTCAGAAATTCTAATGCTTCGCCATAGATAAATGTTAGATTATTTCTTTTGTATCTTTGTTTGGCGAATTCAATAGCATTTTTGCTGTAGTCGATCCCAACTACTTCTTTAGCATGCTCCGAGATAACAAAACTTGTGTCTCCTATGTCACAACCCAGATCTAAAACAACGTCTTTTTTGTTGATATTTTGAAGAATAAATTCTTTTCTAAATGCTCTTGCGGGATGTTTATCGGGAGAGTAATTATAAAAAGACATCTCGTTAGACAGCCTATCAAATATCCATTCTAGGTCTAAATAGAGTTTGAGTTTGGTTTTACGGCTCAAGGGAATAAACTTTTGAATTTTATAAATAATAGTTAAAAGTAAATTTCTGGGCTTTTTTCTTGAAAATTTAATTGCCATATTATTTATTATTAAACAAGTATTTTCTAAAGATATTTCTTAAAACATATTTGCTGTCAGCAAATAAATATGGGGTGATGCTGCCGTGAATATTTTTGTGCGGATATTCTCTAATCTCAGAAGCGAATTTAAAACTGACGTCTTTGTGCTTAGAAATAAAAGAGAGCAAGCTGTCCATTACCGAAATAAAATAATCATCTGCCATTGAAGGAGAGTGCAAACAAATGTGAAATAAGTGGGCGCCTTGCCTATAATACTCTGAAAAACATGCTTTCAACCAGGAAATCCCAATTATGTTGGCCATTTCAGGATTGACCCCGCCGTTACGAAAATATTTTGAAATCGGCACAATTAGCAGCGGCAAATCACCTTCCCTTTGATAGTCGTCTTCATTCGGATGATAGGGCATGCAGATTCTTGAAAGCTTTGACCAGTTATGATGAGAGGGTTTGGCGTGAGGTGTAGCTGAACAATCATGCGTAAAATCATTTGCCATTAACGCTCTTACGGTATCGTTGTTGACACACCAGCGACCGGCGACAAAAAATTTTGAGTCAGCTCCCAAATTTTTTTTGATGTACTCCTTTCCTATCTTTATCATATTAAATTGCTCGTCATACGAATAATCCCACAAAACAGTAGAATTTGAAGATTGTTTGCAATTTTCTCTTAAGTACTTGTCTCCGACATTAAACTTAATTCCTTCCGCTTCAAATTCTTGCCAGCCAGGATGTATATGCAAACCTATTTCATTCTTAATATTTTTAGGAAAATACTCAACTACCTCGGGACAAACAGCAAAAGAAACTTTTGTCCCATATTTTTCGGCGATTTTTACTAAGTTAAAAACGCCGTCTCTGACTCCAGACACGGCCCTTTTGTCACCGACCACTTTTTTATTGCGGACAAGCCCGAACTCTGTGTGGCAAACGATAATTACATCCATCGGTCTATTTTTTTTATGTTTTTATAGTAATCGACTGTCTCTTTTAATCCTTTTTTTAAAGATATTGCCGGACGAAAATTTAGAAGCTTAATCATTTTGCTAATTTCTGGATGCCTGTGCCTTATATCGCCCCTTTCATTTTTAGCAAATTTTGGTTTTATTTCCCCATTTTTCCCTGCAATATCAATAACTGTATTCGCTAAATTTAAAATTGTGATTGGACGGCCTATACCAATGTTTATAACTTGTCCGTTAGATTCATCTGATTCCATAGCCCTTATCGAAGCTTCTATATTATCGTCTATATAAACAAAATCTCTTGTTTGGCTTCCGTCTCCAAAAACAATCGGGCTCCTGCCTTCTAAAACCTGCTTTATAAAAATCCCGACGACGAAACCGTAATCGCTGCTTTCTTGTCGCGGGCCGTAAACATTAAAAAACCTCAAAGAGCATGTTTTTAAATTATGTTTCTGCCAATATGCCTCAAGAAAATTTTCTCCTATCAGTTTTACTGACGCGTATGGAAGCTTAGCATCAATAATCCCGTCTTCTCTTTCCGGCAACTCTCTCGGCTCGCCATAAACCTCGGAGCTTGAAGAAAAAACAACCTTCGGCCTTCCATTCTTCAAAGATAATTCTAAAACATTTTTTATTCCTTCAACATCCTGCAAAACAGACAACGGGTTTTCTAATGTTCTTTTCACTCCTACGACTGCCGCATAATGGAAAGTCCCATCAATATTATTTGTTTTAAAAATTGGCTTGATATCTTGCGCCTTATTAGCGTCTCCTTTTACTAAGATAAAATTATTGTTTTTTAGGAGCTTTGAAATGTTTCCTATACTCCCGGTGCTTAAATTGTCCAAACAAACAACCTTATTGCCCTTGTCCAATAAGGCGCCACATAAATGAGAGCCGATAAATCCTGCTCCGCCAGTTACCAAATAAGTTCTATGCTTTTCTCTTTTCTCAAAATTATTCACGTTTTTCATCTTTTGTAGTTGTTCGCCTGAACATATATTATTAATTGCTTTTATACCAATCTATCGCCAGCCTTATTCCTTTTTGCAGGCTGGTGCTGGGGCTATAACCCAACATTTTTTTCGCTTTGGAAATATCTGCTATATATTTGACAACTTCCCCTTTCCGGTTCTTTCCTATCATAATCTGGCTTTTGCTGTTTAAATTTCCTTTAATAATCTTGGCTACGTCAATAAGATTAGAGCCCTTTCCAGAAGCTATATTAAAAACACTATTTCTTGTTTTGGAAAAATTCTCTATGCATTTTATTGTCCCGCTAACACAGTCATCAATATATGTGAAATCTAAAAGTTTATCTTTGCCGAATATAGTCACGCTTTCATCAGCTTTCATTTTCCTTATCACCAACGGTATAAATCTATCTGATTCATCGTACATTCCATAAACATTGGAAAAACGGAGAATAACATAATCTATTTTATAACATTTAGAATATGCATAAAGTAAAACCTCGTCTGAAATTTTGCTTGCAGCGTAGGGGCTTTCACAGAGATTAATATCAACGTCTCCCTCCCTGGAAACCACTTTATTTCTATTGCCATAAGCTTCTCTTGAGCTAGAAAAAATAAAATTTTTAATGTTATTTCTGCGGCAAAAATCTAAAACATTGTAATTAGAAATAATATTTTCTAATGCCGAATCCGGGCTTACCACCAAATCGTACACCCTTGCGTTCGCCGCTAAATGCACCACCATATCGATATCGGCAGGAATTTTTTCTACGTCTCCCCTCTTTAGCAAATCTCCCATTATAGTCAATTTGTCTAAACTGCTGTTCCACTTGTTATGATTCCTGTCAAAACCGACTACGTTATAGTTTTCTTCTAGGAGCTTTTCAAAAAGCCTGGTGCCTATTGTGCCAGAAGATCCGGTGATTAAAATTTTTTTTATTTTATTTTCCATCTTTTTCCTATCGGATAATAATCAAATCCTAATTTATCCATTTTTTCTTCAGAAAAAATATTTCTGCCGTCAAAAATTTTAGAAGATTTCATCATTTTTTTAATTGCCTTCGGGCTTATTTTTTTAAAATGATCCCACTCTGTGACGATGACCAATGCATCGCAATTTTTTAAAGCTTCTTTGGCATCCTTGCAGTAAATAATTTTATCTTTAAAAATTTTTTTAGCGTTTTCTATTGCCGCAGGATCAAATACCCTTACTATGGCCCCTTTTGCGATAAGACCATTTATAATGTCTACAGAGGGAGCCTCTCTCATATCGTCTGTATCAGGCTTAAAAGAAAGCCCCCATACTGCTATGCTCTTTCCTTTAATATCTGGTACGTTCTCTATGATTTTGTCCAAAAAAATCTCTCTTTGTTTTTCATTTATTCTTTTAACCTCTTTTAAAAGACTAAAATCGTATCCAATTTTTTCAGCAACATTTATAAAGGCGCTTACGTCTTTTGGGAAACAACTTCCCCCGAAACCTATTCCCGCTCCCAAAAAAGCGTGCCCGATTCTTCTATCAAGCCCCATTGCCATTGCCACCTCTTTTACATCAGCGCCATTTTTTTCACAGATATTAGCAATTGCATTAATAAAAGAAATCTTTGTCGCCAGAAATGCATTGCAGGCATGCTTTATAATTTCCGCTGATTCTATAGAGGTAAAAATAATGGGCGATTTGATCGGGACATAAATATCCCTCATAATTTTTTCTGCTTTTTTGCTTTCAACCCCAATTACAATCCTATCCGGGCTCAAAAAATCTTTAATCGCTGTACCTTCCTTCAAAAACTCCGGGTTAGAAACAATATCAAATTTGATATTTTTATTACAAAATTTTGTAATTATTTCTTTTATTTTTTGCCCGGTTTTCACGGGCATCGTGCTTTTGCTTACAATGACCTTATATCTATCCATGGCTCTTGCTACCTCTTTGGAAACCGCCTCCACATACTGCAAATCAGTTTCGCCGTTTTCTTTTGTGGGTGTGTGAACTGCAATAAAAACAATGTCAGATTTTTTAACACCCTCTTCTATTTTAGTGTCAAAATGCAAACTTCCTTGCTTCTTATTTTTAATAATTAACTCCTCTAAGCCTGGCTCGTAAATTGGTGAAATGCCTTTTTGCAATTTTTCTATCTTTTCTTTGTTGTTATCTACACAGATAACTTTATGCCCCAATTCCGCAAAACAGACTCCGGAAACTAAACCAACATAACCTGTACCGATAATACAAATTTTATATTTTTTAGATTTCATTTCTGATGAGTTATCAATTGATTTCACTTGCCCTTTTTCTCATAATCCAAAATCATATCCACGGCCTTGCTTTTATAATATTTTTTAAGTATCTTGGCGTTCGACACAACACAATGGCCTCCAATTGGCTTGCCGTCCACAAAAAGCACGGGCCTGACTACGTTTTCTTTGCCAAGTTTTGTGTAACCCTCATTATAAGTCCTATTGAATTCTGTCGCTACGTCATCAAAATTAACCCCCTCCTGCCTGCAGATTCTTGCCATTTCTTTGTGCCAGGCGATACACACGCCGTAATAACTCGTACAAAAAAGCTTTGCCAGCTCGCTTGTTTTGGCAGGAAAAACCAATTTTGTTTTTATGCCCAAACTTTTGAAATGTTTTTCTGTCATTAGACCTGCTTTTTTGTCTTCTGAACCAATAAATTTAACAAAAGTTTTAAAGCCTTCATACAAATGGGGATGCACTCCCCTGACCGGGCTATGGACAACCATGCGCAAATCCTTGGGCAACCTTGAAATAATTTTTTTTGTAGTGCCTGGAGCCACGGTGGAATTTATAATCGTAAATTTCGGCCGGATTTCTTTTATAATCTTTGTAATTATATCAACAAACCTGTCAGAATAACCAATACAAATATGCAATATCTCAACCCCCTGCAGCCCGTCATCTCTGACAAGATCTCTTATTTTAGGGTTCTTATAAAATTTAGAAACCGCTTTTCCGATTTCTCCATAACCTAATATGCCAACTTTAGCATTACTCCTTTTCTCGCTCATGCCTATTTAACTGGGTGAACTTTGGACAATAGCCAAGAAGAACTTTGAACTTTGCCTCCGCCAACTCCATTAATTATTTTTATATTAAATTTTTTACAAATCTCTTTTTCGCTTTCGGGTATATTGTCCGAATCCCTGTCTCCTCCTTTGGCAAAAAAAAGTTCGCAATCTGAATACTTTGATGCCAGAGCCTCCAAGCTCTTAGCAACGCTGGTGTCTCTGTCTATAGATAAAAAAACTTCATCAACCGCTTTCATTTCTTTGATAATCGCCGCCCTCTCCTGCTCTGGCATAAAAACCGAACCGCTTTTAATTTTAACCTGTTCATCGTTATTCACAATCACAACTAAAAAATCGCCCAATTTTTTAGCTGCCCTTATTAAATTTATGTGACCGATATGGAGGGGATTAAAAAAGCCCGAGGTTATCACTACTTTCATTGATTTTTATGTTTTTTATTTATATCATAAATGAACATGAAAAACAATGTAATTGACAGCAAATTTTACTGGCTGTATTTAGCGGGATTTTTTATTATTTCGGCCTTGCCGATTTTAACAGTTCCGCCGTGGTTCTTCCCAGCTGACTGGGGCAAGGGCATTATGTTTAGGAGCGTGATGTCGGCCCTATTATTTCTGTTTATTTTCCGGCTCTTATACAAAAAAAAACAACCGGCGCCGTCAAATCTAAGAAGAAACCATATTTTATTGCTTTTGGCAGGGCTTTTTGTTGTTTACCTTCTGGCAAGCATTTTCTCAGTTGACGCGCGCTTCAGTTTTTGGGGCTCGCCCTACCGCGGAGGAGGATTTATAACGTTTGCTTTTTATTTTGTTTTCGCAGTTTTGGGCTTTCTAATCATTAAAAAAGAGGATTGGCAGAAGCTTTTTGATTTTTCAATTCTCATAGGATTGTTGGTTTCTGCTGTAGGCATTATCCAATATTACGGCGTGTTAAACAGCATATTTGCTCCTGTTTCCGGTCGCCCGCCATCCACATTGGGAAATCCAATAATTTTGGGCACATACGTGCTGATTCTGTTTTTTATAACCGTATTCCTCGGTCTTACAGAAGGCTCTCGATGGAAAAAAGTACTATATTTTTTATCCACAGCCATATTGCTATTCACCATTTTAATAACCGGCTCGCGCGCAGCATACCTGGGATTAGCTGTGGGAATTATATACTTTTTCTTATTTTATCCCCGCAAAAGCAAAAGCATAAAAATAGCTGTGGCAATCTTGCTGGTTATTGCAGCGGCAACTCTCATTTATGTTAATGCCGCCCAGCAGTTCCCTAAATTTCTGCAAGATAACAGATTGTTCAACTCAATACAGCCCAGATTATCTATAAACCTTTTACTTAAAGACCCCCGTTTTGCCGCGTGGCAGGTTGATTTAGAAACCATAAAATCAAAACCATTGCTGGGATACGGCCCCGAAAATTTTTCTGTGGGATTTGATAAATATTACAACCCGGCCATACCGGAAATTAGCATGGGCGGAAGCAACTGGTGGGACAAAGCGCACAATGTTTTGATGCAAACAGCCTCGGATGCAGGAATTTTAGCTGCAATAATTTATTTGGCGCTGTTTGTTGTTTTAATCTGGAAATTGCAAAAAATAAAGCGCTCTTTAACGCAACCTGTAATCGCGCACGGCCTTCAAACAGCTTTAATCGCTTACTTTGTAGATAATCTGTTTAACATAGATTCTTTTTCCACGTACATTTTATTCTTTTTTATAATCGCTTACACGCTTCATTTGACAGCAGTTTGGCAACGAGACCCGGCCTCGTTGCCAAACCAACGAGGCCGGGTCTCGTTGGTTAAAATAGGCAAAAGAATAATAATGGGCGGTTTATTTTTGGTGCTGATAATATTTTTGTGGCAATACAACCTTGTCCCCCTGCAAGTTAATGCACAGTTGAATAAAGCTACAACATTAGCAAGGCAGAAAAACTGCGATGTAGCGCTTGCGATAATGGACTCTACTTTAAAATCCAGTAATTTTTTGTATTCTTATGTAAGAACAGAGTATGTTGAAAACACAAAAATTTGCAGCGACTACTATCCGCAAAATAACTTAACCTATATAAAAAAAGGCCTTGAACTTCTGCAGGAAGCCGTAAAAGTACAGCCTCTGTACACCCGTTATTGGATTGCAATGGGCACCTACGCTGACAGCATTGCTGCCTCGGAGCAAGATTTGTCGTCAAAAAACTCCTTACTTAATGATGCAAAAAGTTATTTGGCAAAGGCGTCAGAATTAAGCCCGGGCCATCAGGAAATAGTTATTGAGCAGGCAAGAAATGATATGATTTCCGGCAATTATCAGCAAATGAAAGCTGACGCTGAAAAATGCATAAACTTATACGAAGGCCTTGGTGATTGCTATTTTTACAGAGCGCTTTCAAAAATATATTTAAAAGATGCTTCTTCTGCCCAAGACGACCTTAACACCGCCTATGAAAAAACATACGGCATATATTCAAAGACAAGCTTAGATATGCTTGCCGATGCTTACGCATCTATTCCCGATTACCCAAAACTAATTGGAGTTTTTAAAAACTTAATTGATGTAAGCCCAAATGTTGCGCAGTACCATTCATCATTGGCATTCTTTTACAGCAAAACCGGCGACTATGCCAATGCGAGAGCAGAAGCTCTAAAAGTTTTGGAGCTCTCCCCGGAATCAAAACCCAACGTGGACGCATTTTTGAAAACATTGCCGTATTAAAAACAACGAGACCCGGCCTCATTGTCTCAACCGAACAACCAAAAACCGCCCGAAGGCGGTTTTTGGTTTTATCTCTACTTTGTCACAAGCAAAGCGAGGATAAATTAGTCGTGTACTGAGTAGCTGTTTGTCGGGAAGCTGTAGATTGACGAACCTGTCAAGTTTACGCCGTTATTAGGATATGCGGCTACGCCGTTACCCTGGTACACTGCGTATGACACGTCATCCCAATTGAGGCCAGCGGCGCTAACCGATGTTGCAATTGTAGATGTAGATCCGTCAGTACTCTTGGTCCCGGCGACAGTAGCATACAAGTTGAATGTCGCAGAAGTTCCAGCTGGGATTGTGTAACCATCAAGGTCTAAGTTGTACTCTGTGTTAGCGGCAGTTGTGCTTGTTGCCATCGTATCGTTCGTGGTTGCGAATTCGCAGAATACTGTCAGGCTGGCAGTTGTGGCATCTTGCGCGCCACAACTTGAACCTATAACTGTTGTTGAACCAACAGCTATACGAGCGGCCGTAAGCGCAAAGTCATTGCTGGAGTTTAAGTTGGAAGAACCAGCTGTAAACTGAATATCGTTCAACTTAATGTTGCCCTTTGCATCAGCCGCAATTGTGACCTCGCCGATCTTGTTTTCCGCACCTATGATAAGTCCAGAAGCCGATGTGCTCGGAACTGTGACTGTAGGCTTGGAACCAACCAATATAACGGCTGGTGAAGATACGGATGTGAAGTCAGAGCCTGACAATGTTGTACCTGTCTTGGTGGTTGTTGTACCGCCAGCTGTGTACTTATACAAAGCCAAGGCAATTGATGCAGAGTTTGCAGGAACGATTCCGCCCGTG